>ERZ1034509.11-NODE-11-length-28045-cov-26.995963_pt1 | contig 28045 bp, 27 predicted proteins | sample MGYA00520682_ERZ1034509 | MGnify/ENA primary metagenome ERZ1034509 (study PRJEB33760, sample SAMEA4777697) | hypersaline lake metagenome | biome: hypersaline environment; feature: brines | place: Spain | collected 2014-08 | depth 0 m ...
GATCTCCCAATACTACGCCCAGTTATAGAGTACAAGGAGAAAACCCGCGTCTTCAACCCTGTCTCTTACCCACAAATCGAGTCAGGATTTTAGCGGAACGGGATCGGGATCGGCGAGCACAACTGAAATCCTCGGTATCTACAGTTTCAACACCTCTTTGGAACAATTGTAGTGGAGTTGATTACCGGCGTTCTATAACCCCCACAGCCAATATCACTGTTTGAATCGCCTCTCTCCTCGATTTTCTGCGTTCAAAATACCTCTGAGAGCGTCTGAAACGTCCGGTTACGACTCCACGAACTTATGGGTAAGAGACAGGTCTTCAACCGCGGGAGAGTCTCACTTTTTGGAGCTCAGGACAACAATCGTGACTCCCGTTCAGCGGTGATTCGCGTGCTTCCCATAGGTTACTCCAATTAACCGGCTCTCATCGTACAGCCAATCTGTCGGTGCTGTGTCTGTGTCTGTGGCTATGTCGTGTTGTTGTTGCCCGCAGGCGAGTTCCCCCATTATCAAAGCCGTGTGGGCTTTCACCTTGCATTACTGTCACAGTCACAGTCACAGTCACAGTCACGGCACATCTGCATCCACATACTCAATACACCTCGATACCAATATTGTGAGAAGAGAAGCCACACCACGAAAAGGGTTTTAATAAATCATTGCCTACCTATCGATATGAGCGCGGATCGGGCCGCTCTTGAGGCGGCCCTCGATCGCGGCGAGGAGGAGGGAGGAAACGTTGAGTTCAAAGAACGACTCTCTCGTGAGGTACACCTCGCAGATGGACGACTTGAGAGTCTCGCAGCACAGCTGCGCCATCGAATACTCTCAGGCGATGGCACCGCGATGTACGTTATCGGTGTGACCGACGATGGCGGTATTGCCGGCATTTCTGCGGATGCGTTCTCAGAGTCAATGGATGTTCTTTCTGTGCTTGCCGAAGAGGCTGGAGCACATATTGAGGATGTTGAAACCTGGGGAGTTGGTACTGAAACAGAGCGTGGGCGTGTTGGGGTTGCAACTCTCAACGAGGGGTCAATGCTCAATGTCGACGATGATCATATTGTCGTTGGGACAGCCGGTCACGTTGATCATGGAAAGTCGACGCTTGTCGGCTCACTCGTGACTGGGACTGCTGATGATGGGCAGGGGCAGACCCGTGGTTTTCTTGATGTACAACCACATGAGGTTGAGCGCGGTCTCTCAGCTGACCTCTCATATGCTGTGTATGGATTTACTGACACTGACACCGTCCATATGGATAATCCACATCGGAAATCAGACCGAGCCCGGGTTGTCGAAGAGTCAGACCGTCTCGTCTCGTTTGTTGACACAGTAGGACATGAACCGTGGCTTCGGACAACTATCCGTGGACTTGTTGGGCAGCGACTTGATTATGGACTTCTTGTCGTCGCTGCTGATGATGGTCCGACAAAGACCACACGTGAACATCTTGGCATTCTACTTGCAATGGAACTTCCGACGGTTGTTGCAATCACAAAGGTTGATATGGTTGATACCGACCGCGTTGCTGAAGTTGAGCGTGCTGTTGAGCGATTACTCCGCGATGTCGGTCGAACGCCGTTTTTGATCGAGCGACATGGGGTTGCGGCGGCTGTTGATGAACTAAGTGACTCAGTTGTCCCGATCCTCCGAACGAGTGCAGTGACGATGACTGGGCTTGATGAGCTTGACTCAATGTTTGAGTCTCTCCCGAAAACAACCAATCATGATCGAGATGATTTTCGGATGTACATTGACCGCACATACTCCGTGACTGGTGTTGGTGCTGTTGCCTCAGGAACTGTTGGATCTGGTAGTGTTGAGGCTGGTGATGAACTACAAATTGGTCCAATGCCGGATGGCTCATTCCGTGATGTCGAAGTGCGTTCAATTGAAATGCATTATCATCGTGTCGACCGCGCGGAAGCAGGAAGAATCGTTGGCATTGCACTGAAAGGTGTCGATGAGGAAGATATTGAACGCGGGATGGCACTGCTTCCAGCGGAAAATGATCCAACCGCTGTTCGCTCATTTGAGGCTGAAATAATGGTACTCAATCACCCGACACGAATTCGTGATGGCTATGAACCCGTTGTTCATCTTCAAACAGCAAGTGAAGCTGTTATTTTTCATCCAGACGAGGGGCAACTTCTTCCTGGCGATACCGGTACTGCAACTGTCGAGTTCAAATTTCGCCAATATCTTGTAGAAGAGGGACAACGCTTTGTATTCCGTGAGGGACAATCAAAGGGTGTTGGAACGGTCACTGATGTTACCACACATATTGACCTCTCAGATTGATATCCTCCCGGCGTTGAAGAGCGATTATTCTCGACCGCAGTTGTGATAGTAGGGTTTGCATTCTACCACTTATTTTCTCGATGAAAATCTATCTGATAAACCACGAAGGATGACCCTGGACTGCGCCAACCAGTCGACACTCACATCCCCGTCCAAGTTGGACGCAGACTGGGAGTTACTTTCTGTGTTGTTGATGTCGAAACGGATGTTCTCCGTCCTATTCATATCAGCGTTGCACATATCGCCGTGTTCCTCACGCACGTACAAACCGCATTGAACAATTCAGACCAAATCATAGATATTGATCTCTATCCCTCCCGAGGGGTTGAAAACGTCGGCTCCACATCTTCTATATATGCTCTCGCTCTCAACGCCAGTCATTGGACTAGCTGTTTTGCTTGTTGGTGTTCAGGTGGTGTATTCAGCACTTGATATGCTTAATATCAGTTACGGGGCTGCAGCTGTCCGCGATGCAGATACATGGATTCGTGATGGACTCAATATTTCAGATCCTGAGCGAATCCTTGCATACCAGCGTTCAACAACAATCCTCTCACGGATTCAATCATGGGTCGGACTTGCTATTCTCTTAGCTATTGTAGTGACCGGGATCTACACTGATTTGACGCGAGCGCTCACACAAACTGGATTGACTCCATCCATACAAGGTGTACTACTCATCGCTGGTGCTGTTGCTGGTTCGCGGTTCCTCAGTGCACCATTTGATCTATACAAGACATTTGTTATTGAGGATCGATTCGGATTCAACAATCAAACGGTTATGCTATGGCTTCGTGACTGGATAATTGGTCTTGTGATTGGACTCATTGCAGCTACGCTGATTGGTGGAACCGTCCTTTGGGTCATCGAAGCCGTCCCATCGTTATGGCCTGTTCTCGGATGGCTCATTGTCATTGGTGTTTCACTCGCGACGATGGTGATATATCCACGGGTAATTGCACCGCTGTTCAACGATTTCGAGCCAATTGAGTCCGGAGCGCTTCGTGATGCGGTTGAAGATGTGTTCAGTCGGGCTGGATTCGATTGTGAGCAAATATATGAAATGGATGCAAGCCGTCGGTCGTCGCACTCAAATGCATATTTCATTGGATTTGGTCGCGCTAAACGAGTTGTTTTGTTTGACACTCTTATCGAGCAAATGAGCACCAATTCAATTCAGGCGGTTCTCGCACACGAGCTTGCACACTGGAAGAAAGCACATATTTGGAAGCAACTTGTTGCGTCCACAATCCAGATGGGAGCAGTTTTTGCCTTCCTATGGTGGATTACCAATTCTGAGTGGGTGTATACCGCATTTGATCTTCCATCGGTGACATACGCTGCATTAGGGATTGGACTGTTGTATGCTGGACCAGTTCTTGGACTTCTGTCACCCGTGACGAACCGCCTTTCATTATCGCATGAGCGTGAGGCTGATGACTTCGCAGCCGAAACCATGGGCGGACCAGCGGCTATGACACAGGCACTTCAAACACTCGCTGGGGAAAATCTGCAGAATCCGTTCCCACATCCAGCATACGCTGCATTCCATATGACTCACCCGCCGATTCCAACACGTATCCGTCGACTTCGTGAGCAATACGGTGATGACAATATCAATGATGGGCTTCTTGATGGAGACGACTCATCCGCTGAGACTGATGGAGACGCCGATGATGATCCAGCAACGCCAGCAGCTTGATACTGAATTCAGGGTAATCACCATCTCTTTTGATTCATATTGCTTGTTGTGCACGCCATGTCAGTCGAAGGATCACTAATTCACCGCTGTCCGGAGGCAATTTATGAAAATATACACTATGTAACATTTCACCATACTGACGTGCTCAAACAAAATATAATTAATATTCAAATGACTCAGCTACAAGCTCCTCATTCGTCTCGCCAAGAACGTGGGTTGGACCATCAATCACATCGACAGTCACCTGTGCGGGCGCAAACACACTTTCTGGAACATCATAGAAATCCCAATCTGCCTCAGCAAATATCTCCTCGAATGGTGTTCCATATTTATCACGAGCAGTCGAGGGGAGTTCTTTGAGTACAGGGTCATCCGCCGTGACGGTGAGATGCACAGTGCCCCCGTATGCTAATGCATCATTCGTTCGCCCCATTGCGATACTTTCATCATAACTAATTGGTGCAATCGGTGCTGACCCAAATGCTGAATGAACGTTTCGAACATCATATCCAAGTTCAAATAATCGGAATAATGCAAGTTCCGCAGCTCGCGCTGCGGCTGTGACGCTTCCAACAACCGATCCAGTGGCATATGTTGGGAGCATAACCCCGCTCAGATTGACATCTGTTTTATTCGCGACATGTTCAATAACAGTCTCAGATGGAAGTGAAATGCTCTCAACGCTAAGCACAGCCAAGTCAAACTCATCAAAATATTCGAGTGCCTGGAATTCATCCTCTTCAGCAACAAGCGCACGGGCTGGTCCTGCCCCAAGTCCTTCGAACGTTGGGTCATCAAACTCAAGCTCCCATCCTGCCTTTTGCGAACACAGTAATGCTACTGCAGGGTGGTCTGTCTGAACTTCGACGTGTGGTGTTTGCACGCCTGCAATCTCATCCATCCGGGTTTGCACAGTTGCTAATCCAGCAGTCTGGATTTCAGCAAGTAATAATCCAGCTTCAACACCACCCTCTGCATTTACACCAAAATCAAGCACTCTCGCACCCGAATCCAATTCCTGTGGAACGATTCGAAGTTCTTCAGCAAAATCAATCGCCTCATCAACAAGCTCAACCGCCATCCGGTTGATTGAGTCCATACTTATTATTGACTGGCGCTCAATAAAGGGGTTCGCTCAGAAATTTAAACATGTTATCGCTTAATTCTCCATGGTTGAATAGATATTTTACTGGATAAGATATCCCACAGGCGAGGGAGAGCGAGTATCTCAATTGATTAGATGTAATCCAAAGCCGGCTGAGATAGTTGGAATACGCTGTTTGAACTCAAATAAAGAATTTTTTATTTGAACCTAGATCTAGGGTTTTTCGAATTGAATGCAGTAGTGTCACTCACTCATCGTTTTTGACTGTTTTTGTCTTCGACTCTTCAATCGACGACAGACTGTCACCTCGAGCAGGTCGACCAAGAGTCTCCTCAACAGCATTGACCTTCTCTTGCGCGGTTGTGTCACGCGCCCGTTTATCATCAATCTTCAAGACGGTGCTCACACGATCTGCATCGACAGCATCATGTGCAGCTTGCGCAGCAGTAAATAACGTTTCTGTGTCATCTGCTTCGATGACTGTCCCCATTGGATTCGTCTCATAACTAACCGGGAACTCATCAAGCGCTTCCACGGCGTCCGCAACATCACTTGCCATACTCTCTTCAATCACTGGTGCAACACTCAATAATGCAATTACACTCATCACTATTTGTCGATCATCCAGTAAAAAAACAATTCGCCCATAGTAATCACCTGACATCGGTAATAAACTACCATTAATATATTACGGGATAAGAAAGGAGGATATAGAACTACGCAGATATAGTTGACATATGAGGTTACATGTTCAATCGAATCTTATTACCGACGGATGGGACCGATGCGATGCAGACTGTCATTGATCATGCGATTGATATTGCGTCTCGACGTGACGCGGTGATACACATTCTATATGTTGTTGATGATCGGGCATTCCTCACACTTCAGGATGGAATGAAAGCCGACGTAATCGCCGAACTTGAAGCTGAAGGCGAAACTGCCCTCGAAGCAACTGCTCGTCTCTTCGATAATTCTGATATCAAAACAACAACAGCACTTCGTAAAGGCGATCCAGCCGATGAGATTATTTCATACGCCACTGAGACAGATGTCGATCTCATCACAATGGGGACACGCCGAGCTGATTATACCGAAAATCTAGTCGGTAGCGTTTCACAGTCAATTGTTGCGCGTGCAGATATCCCCGTCCTAACGACGAATCTCACACGTGATGACGACATCTGAGCGTATCAGCGTCGCACGTGATGCCGCGCGTGCCGGTGCACATGTCGCTGCTGATAGTTTTCGAACAAAACTCGCAATTGAACAAAAAGATGCGAAAACAGATGTTGTGACGCAAGCCGACCGTGATGCTCAAACAGCAGTCATTAAATCGATTCGTGAGACCTTTCCTGAAGACGCTATTGTTGGTGAAGAAGAGGATGCACTGAAAGTCGTCCCTGAAGATGACACGGTATGGGTTATTGACCCAATTGACGGCACAAATAACTATGTTCGTGGCACACGGACTTGGGCAACAGTTGTTGGCGTTGTGCGTGATGGTGTTGTCACTGCTGGAGTCATAACTCTGCCAGCACTCAATGATAATTACTGGACTGATGGCGAGTCAGCATACCGGAACGGCACCCCTGTGTCGGTCTCAGAGACAACAGACCCAGAAGCAGGCGTTGTTACTCCAACAATGTGGTGGGATTTCGATTCACGTAATCAATATGGCAACGCATGTCAGGCTATTGTTGATCGTTTTGGTGATCTTCGCCGAATAGGCTCTGCGCAGGCTGCTCTTGCCAGTGTTGCTGATGGGTCGCTTGATGCCGTTATTACAAATCTTCGGACAAAACCATGGGATACACTTGCGGGTGTGGCAATGGTTCGTGCTGCTGGTGGTACTGTGACGGACCTCCACGGTGACACATTTCGACACGACTCTATTGGGCTTATCGCCTCAAATGGATTGATACACTCGAACGCTCTCTCAGCAGCACAGTCAATCGATCACCCAGACGCGGACCAAAGATGAATTAACCCGATATCACTGGCGTACTGTGCTAGTCGTTCCAGCTATTCATCTGTGACTCAGGATCAATGGTCAATAATTATCAATCAGATTAATTCCTCTTCGCATTGTTGAGCGAGGCTTCAGCCTCTGATTTTCAGTAAATAACTATAATTAACTGAGTCATAGAGTTGTCAGTGTATTCGTTAGAGTGGACCGGAATTCTCAACAGTGATGCCACCGGCAATATGCATATGTCTACTGTCGCTGCTCGTCTTGATACTTCCCCAGAGCGTCTGTGGGTTGGCACTGTATCGACGACAGTCGCTGTGCTTGTTATTGGATCACTTGTCGCACCAGAGACGATTTATGATAGCTTTCTCTGGCATTATTTCTGGGGACCGGTTCAGGCGGATGCAAACTCTGCGGTATGTGCAGTTAGACCTGGCTCAACGGTACAATACCTCACGAGTACAACGGCGTGTGCCAACGCCACTGAACCTGTTGCATATCCTGGCTATACACTCGTTTCTGAAGTTGGATACATGATTACCTTGCTTGTTGCATTAATTGGGGTGGTGTTTCTTCTTCGCCAACTTAAGATTGGATCCGATCGACAACTATTCTATGCACTTACCCCATTCATCTTCTTTGGTGGGGCACTCAGAGTCATTGAAGACGCAAATGACGCTGTCCCGTCTGCTGACGCACTCATCAGTTATCCACTCAATACACTTGTCATCAGCCCAATCATCTACTTCACTGTCTTTGCAGTCACACTTGTTGCTGTTGGATTCACTGTCTGGGCAGAACGCCGTGGTCTCGTTGAACGATATGATCGGCTTTTATTCATCACTGGAACAGGAGTACTCGCGCTTGCTCTTGGCTATCTTATTTCACTTGTAATCAATTCAGCTCCTGGTGTTGAATTTTATCCGCAGGTGCTTCTCACCGTAGTCATTGGGGCAACTGCTGTAACTGGAATCACATGGTGGGTCATCAAAACGTTCATGCCGTCAATTAATCGTGGCACAGAGTTCGTTGGACTCGTTATTCTTTGGGGACATGCTGTCGATGGGGTCGCAAATGTGATTGGGCTTGATTGGATGCGCGCAATTGGTGCTGGACCAAATCTCGTGCCGAAACATCCTGTCAATCAGTTTGTTGTTGACGTTACTGGATCGGTGCTTCCGACATCAGTTCTGGCTATTACCGGTGATACATGGCCGTTTCTCCTGATAAAACTCCTTGCAGCAACATTTGTCATCTGGGTATTCGAACCAGAAATATTTGAGGAGAGTCCTCGCTACACAATGTTACTTCTCATTGCGGTTTTGGCAGTTGGATTGGGACCAGGCACGCGTGACATGCTTCGAGCGACATTCGGGGTCTGACATATTTTTGATCTATACTTGTGTGGTATAGGAATAGGAATAGATCTCATAACCCTGTGATTATGATTGTAATATAAAAAACTGAGACGTTCAGTTGTTACGGAGAATCGAGGAGAAAGCCTCGCGCTTCAGCGCGGGGAGGATGTCAAGGGAATGGGTGGAACGGTCGATCAAGTTTGGCGTCAAATCCAAACTCGCGCGGGACACGTTTTGCTCGCTCACCGAAGAAACTGTGTTGTTGGAATAGCGGTTGTGCGCCCGGAATAAGGACTCTCACAGCTTCAAACCCAAGCGTTGATACATCGGGTGTTGTTATGCGCGTCGCATATACATCAAGATCAGCTTCAGTTACATGCTTAATAAGTGAATCAAGCGCATCCGCCCCAGTTGGGATAGGTGAGGGTGCGATATCCTTGGCTGCAACCGTAGTTTCAGTCATAATAAATTTCTGTACGCGACCTGGGAACGTTGCATACTCGTCAATTGCCCCATCAGTATCCGCCACACCATCCTTCCCCATTGCTCGCAACTCCATCCAGTTTTGCAATGCCTCTGCAAGCGAACCCTGTGCGGTTGCAACCGGGTCAAGACCTGCATCTGATCCGATAGCGAACTGTGGCCACTCAGCACCATCACGGTACACCGCAGTTGCAATCACAGGAACATCGATATCTTGTGTAAGTAAAAATGTCTGTACAGTAAGTCCAACTCCGCGAGCACGCTGACAGAGCGTCCGGTAGCTCTCATCATCGACTGTCAACTTCACCGGTTCAAAGGTTGAATACCAAGCAAGCATTGCTGCGTCGCGCTCAATCACTTCAGAGATTCCAGCGCACAAAGCCTCAACGCCTCCGTTCCCAAGCCCAAGCCCCGTTGTAATTGCTGGGCGATATCGTTCCTGTGGTGGCGGATGATAGACGAACGTCGCCGGAAGTGCAACGTGTTCATCAGTTGCGAGGTTAATTCCGTGGACCCACGGTATTGGATTGCTTGGGTCGTATGTCGGCGTCCTCTCCGGTTGTACAAATCGGCGCGGAGAGACTGCTGCACTCTGTGTATTTTCAGATGCTTTGATAAACTTCTCAGTTCGATACACTCCCGCACAGTATCGCTCAAGTGCCTCTCCAAGTGCCTTCATATATGCAATATTCCAATCAGCGTCAACACCAGCCGCAAACTCTACAGCACGAGTATCACTAAATGACTCCGTTGATGCTATTTGTGCAATGTAATATGGGGCAGGAAATGACTCACGCTCACCGACTTGTGTGATAATTCCCAATCGATCATCAACAGCTCGTTCAGCATGAGAGAGAGATGTATCAAGATTCACATCGCGCGCTGTTTGCTCAGGGATGAACCGCTCACTCATATCGCCATCGTGACCGTACATGTCCGGAGTTCCTATGAGATCCCGCTCAGGTCCGATTTTTGTCCCCGAAATTTCAAGCACAGTTCCGGAGATATCAACAGTAGATGCAGTACACATCCCGACGGCTCGTTGCCCAGCGAGTACACCTGCTGTGATGGTGGTCCGGTCTGCAAATCCTGCATCACCTGGTGATGTTGTTGTCATAACACGCGTCTGCAGTGTTTCAAACGTGGGACCCTTTGCAGGAAGCGTGGTGATCGCCGCATCAATGTCGTCGATAGGACATCCGCCCATCCCACCAAATTCGATAAAAACCATGGCTGAGTCGGCACTGAGCGCTCCTGGAATTACCGTGGTTCCATCCTCACCTGTCTGCTCAACTGTTGTTACCACGACAGTCACATCCGCATCTGCCGGTGATTCGGTATGAATGAATGTAGGCTCCGATTTCGAGCTCGGATAACATGGATCGGAGTCTAAACCCGTGTTAGTGGATGTCATTACCTGTTTTGCAGCATCAATAGCAGCAGACGGTCCTGGTCCAGTGATCGCGAGTGCATAGCTCACGGCTTTGATTCATCAGTCACTCATAAAAACATACACGAATATATAATTCAAGCAAGTAGACTTTCTGCGACGCCAGCGAGCTGATCGGAACTGGCACGCACGAGTTGATTATGACCAAGTTTCAAACGAAGCCGCGGTCGACCAACGTCAATTGGGACTTTTTCGGTATCAATCAGACCTGATTCCTCAAGTTCGGTTTTTGTTCGCGAGAATGTTGCCTTACTCGCAATTCCGACATCTTCGCCCCATTTTGAGATGTCATAGAGAAGGACGTTATTCTTTGCAGCGACTAGCAGGCTGATTATCACCTCATTGAGTGCACTCCTATCATCACGAGCGGTCTGTAGTGTTGTTAGTACCGAGTCAAAGTCTGAGCGTGTTTCATCACCAATTTCACTTGCAAGTGTCGACCGGACAGATGAAATTGCTGGCGTCTGGAGCGGATATGATGTTGCTGATTCAAATGCCTGCTCATATGAATCTCGCACGCTTGTGACAAATTCAATCTCATCAGCAATCAGCCCAGCAACTTGATTATTCGTCTGAATCATCGTGACTGTTGCACTCGTTGTAACAATTAATGAATTCGGCTCTGAAACGTCACCTACCCGGAGTGTAAGTACATTTGAGTCAACAAGCTCGGCTGCGTTGCTTGCAACAATAAAATTATCCATCACCTCTTTTAACCGCTGTTCATCAGATAATAATCGGACACTCGTATCATTGGTGAGTATATCTGAGCAATCTGTGACAAGTGCCTTAGTGAGGTCTTGAGTTGGATTGACTACATATACTGCGCCAGTCACTTCTGAAAGCACAGATGAAAGAACATGCCCCATATCTGTGCCAAGCACATTCGCATCAAGACTCATAGCCAATGTAGCGTACTACAGCGTCTTGAAATTTATTACAAGCTAAATTATGCAGAATACTTCTATGATATTCACTTACTACGGTCAAAACACCCGCTAAAGCGTTTTCATATTTTTGAATATTGAGCCGTGTCCAAGCCTCAAAGCACTCATCCTAGTTAATTTGTTGATGACTCCTCCAATGAGGTGATTGCTGCTCGATGTGACATGGATTGAGATGTATATATCACAAAATAGATATTATCAACACATGAATTTTTTTGTGTATATTCATAACGCATCATTCTATCAAATTTATATGTTGAATAACCGATACAATGAGCCAGGACAAATAGGTAAAATCAGGGGGAGTGGACACACTTATTTGAGTAACGTCCCCGATATTGTGTATGGAACGTAGTCACATCCGCGACGTCGACCCGGACGCTGCTGATGCGCTTTCGAGTGAACGCCAGCGTCAAGAGGATACACTTGCGATGATTGCAAGTGAAAATCACGTCAGTGAAGCCGTACTTGAAGCACAAGGAAGCGCACTGACAAATAAGTACGCTGAGGGATATCCCGGTGAGCGATATTACGCTGGCTGTGAGTATGCTGATGAGATTGAGTCACTCGCTATTGAGCGTGCAGAAGAACTGTGGGGTGCTGAGCATGTTAACGTCCAACCACACTCTGGAACCCAGGCCAACATGGCTGTATATCTCACTGCACTTGACCCAGGCGATAAGATACTTTCATTAGATCTCACCCACGGCGGACATCTAAGCCACGGTCATCCAGCGAATTTCACCGGACAAACATATACCGTTGAGCAGTATGAGGTTGACCCCGAGACGGGATATATCGACTATGAGGGACTCAAAACAAAAGCTGATGAGTTCAATCCTGATATTATTGTCTCTGGATACTCCGCGTACCCGCGAGAAGTCGAATTTGAGCGAATTCAAGAGGCTGCAGACTTGGCTGACGCATACCATCTTGCTGACATTGCTCATATCACTGGATTAGTTGCGGCTGGCGTTCACACCTCTCCTGTCGGCGTTGCAGACTTCGTGACTGGATCAACACATAAAACAATTCGCGCAGGACGCGGGGGTATCATTATGTGCAATGAGGAGCATGCAGATGATATCGATAATTCGGTATTCCCGGGCGCACAAGGCGGACCGCTTATGCATAATGTCGCTGGCAAGGCAGTTGGTTTCAAAGAGGCACTTTCTGATGAGTTTGAGGCGTATGCTGAACAGACCGTAAAGAACGCAGAAGAACTTGCAAATACACTCACCGATGCTGGGCTCTCTGTTGTTTCTGGCGGTACTGATAATCATCTTGTTCTTGTCGACCTTCGACCATCACATCCTGAAACAACTGGCAAGGAAGTCGAAGCAGCACTTGAATCAGCCGGTATTATTATGAATGCGAATACAGTCCCTGGTGAGACACGATCGGCGTTTAATCCAAGTGGAATCCGTGTTGGAACCCCGGCGCTTACCACAAGAGGATTCACCGAATCGACAGTTCGTGAAGTTGGTGAGTTGATGATTGAACTTATCGATGACCCGACCGACGATGAAGCGATTGCTGCTGTCAGCGACCGCGTCGATACGTTGACCGACGAGTATCCACTATACAGATAATCAAACGGCTCCGTGTCACTTGAGCGCTGCTGTAGCTTATGAACGGAACAAGCAGAGTTCCACGGGTTACCTGACTTGTGATCGTTTACTTACATATTGAGTTTTCAGTAACTAAATGGAACACTTTTCATAACGGTAAGCGACGAAATTGATGCGTTTCAAGTATGTTGCTAGCAAGTATTCCTGTGTGACACAGACACAGACGCAACTAATTGACGGCACAGAGGTTGCCGCATCAATCAGATCTGATCTTATTAGCAGTGTTACTCGTATTGTGAACACCGGGACGACTCCACAGTTGGCGACGGTGTTGATGAATGATGACCCAGCGAGTCAGACGTATGTTTCAATGAAACATGATGATTGTGAGGAAGTTGGAATCGCAACACGAGATATTACGATTGATCCAGAGGCGCCAGCTGCCGAGTTGTTTGATACTGTTGATGAACTAAACGCTGATTCATCAGTACACGGGATTCTTGTACAGATGCCTCTCCCTGATCATGTTGATGAGCGTGAGGTTCTTCGCCGAATCGACCCGAAAAAAGATGTCGATGGGTTTCACCCTGAAAATGTTGGACGGCTCGTTGCTGGACAGCCACGATATAAACCATGTACACCACATGGAATTCAAAAGCTACTGATTGCGGCTGACATTGAAACAGAAGGAGCGAATGCAGTCGTCATCGGTCGATCAAATATTGTCGGCAAGCCAATGGCAAATCTGCTCATTCAAAAAGCGGACGCAGGAAATGCAACGGTGACCACATGTCATTCCCGAACTAATAACCTCGCCTCGAAGACTCGCGACGCTGATATCATTATCGCCGCTGCTGGTGTTCCTGAGATGATTGATGGAGATATGATCTCAACAGGAACTGTCGTTATTGATGTCGGAATTAATCGCGTTGAGACCGAGAATGGAAGTGAACTTGTTGGTGACGTTGAATTTGAGTCTGCAGCGAAAAAAGCGGATGCAATCACACCTGTCCCTGGAGGCGTCGGACCGATGACGCGAGCAATGTTACTCTGGAATACAGTGAAGGCAACCGCAATAGCCACAGATACGTCGATTGAACTTCCTTAGACGAGTAGAGTATACACACATATATCCTTAATCAGCGAGAGAATCCCGGCGTTCACGCCGGGCGAGAATATCACGTCCGCTCATAGTCTTTATACTCGTATACACGCGTACACTCCCCGTAATTCACTAACATGGAAGATGTCAATAATCGTTGGTAATTCTGTCTTGATGTCACCGTCGGAATCCCCCCGGACCGTCTGGGCTAGTTGGACCGTCTGGCTGTGATGGTCCTGCTGTATCAGAGGCGATCCGAACCCGGTCAGTGTCAGGTCGGGGTTCAATTTCAGTACCATCCTCAAATCGAACAAATGAGAGATAAAATGGGCGACCGCAAGGGCTAGTTATATCTGGATTTTCTACATCATCTGCAGGGCTTCGATCGCCTGTCCATCGGATTCCGGATGTCGCCTGATCTGTATCCGATTCTGATGGTATTTCCCCACAAACAAATCGAATCCCATCAGCAGACTCATACGATACATTTGTTGAGTCATGTGGGTCGGTGTATATCCATCCCTCAAGCGGATATGGTGTAACTGACTTATCAGCGAGGTAGCCCTCGCGCTCAACTTCTACGACAGCTCCACAGTGTGGGCAATAATACGTCACAGGATAGCTCATTGAGTGAATGTATGTTCTGGACCCGATTGACCATATCGGTCTTCACAGAGTTACAAGATGGATGCCATGGGGCTTGTCCCCAAGCAATTTACACTGTCCATCTAGACTCAAGCCTGTATGTGCTTATTTTGATACCGCTGTCATCTCTCAAAACACAAGCTGAAAACCCCGACTGCACTCATACTCATCCTTGCTTGATTTGAGAAAGACAGTATGTCACCGTGTGACTGTCTCTGCATATCGGAAAGCAACATCAGCTCGTTTTGCCGTCGTCTCATCCCGCGGTGAGTCACCAATAAATACTGCTGTGTCTGGGTCTACAGACAGTTGATCAAGCGTATGTAGTAGTGGACTCGGATCAGGTTTTTGCGTTTCAACAGTGTCTCGACCGGTAACTGCGGTCACGTGTACATCAATTTCTTGTGTTTGAAGCGCAATCTCACAAGCAGCCTCACAATTGAGTGAGCAAACGCCCTCTTGAGGGGCAATATTTCCTACATCATCTGCATGTGTTAATCGGTCAGCTGCTCGGGCTCCGCGTCGCTCGTGTCCGGAAATAACAGTCTCAACCTCATCGCGAATTCCTCGTTTTGACGCGAGATTAAGCATTTCCCATAGGTCAATGTCGCTGACATCGATGCCTGCTGTCTGAAAAACCTCTGTGACATCACTAGCAACAGTGTCCCAATCAACAGATAGCCGGACCAGAGTCCCATCAAGATCCCATACGACAGCCTCAAACTCTGATAGTGAATCGTAATCCATCACCAGATATCTCATATATGCAAAAAAGAGAGTTATGAATATCGAGGCTATGCTGTGTGAGATCAAGTAAAATCAAATAACAGAAGCCACACAGACCACTCGAAAATGATTAGAACTCGATTGACCCGACTGTCAAGATTTATTCGTCTGCCCTCCCTCACGTCTGTATGTCAGCTGATGGTAACCGAACAACAACTGTCGCAGCGTATGTCGTTATTATTACTGCTGCTGTCGTAACCGCATCAGTTGTTGCTCCGGTCGTTTTTGATACTGTCTCCGGCTCTGGACCTGATGAAGGCGGTGAGTCAAGCGTCGCTGTCATTACATTCCGTGGTGGAACAACAAGCGGGAACGTTGCCGCCGTCACAGAATCACTTCGTGAAGCACGAACAAACGGATCTGTCGATGCAATTGTGCTTCGTATTGACAGCCCTGGTGGTCCCGTCGATGCAAGTGAGGAATTCTATCTTGCGGTCAATCGCACAGCAAGTCAGATGCCCGTTGTCGCATATGTTGAGGGAACGGCTGCCTCGGGAGGGTACTTTGGAATTGCCCCTGTAGATGAAATCGTTGTTAAACCCAGCTCAACTGTCGGGAGTATTGGTGTTATTGTCCAAGCACCGTTGAGTGCAGTTGAGAATATTGAAAATCAACGACAAGTGTTCATCCGGTCGGGTCCAGATAAAGCACAGATCACTCGTGATGGACTTCGAGAAAACCTTGAGTTACTTCAAAAAGCGTTCGTTGATACAATCATAAAACATCGAGGTGATGAGCTTTCACTCAGTCGAACAGAGGTTGCAACTGGACAGACATTCTTAGGTCCTCGAGCTGTCGACAATGGGTTTGCTGACCAGATTGGCGATCTCAATGTCGCTATTGAGGAGGCTGCTGGGCGTGCTGACGGAATCTCCGGTGATGAATATAATGTGTATTATAAATCGTCACGTGCACAACAGCTGAATGTCGTTGTTCTTGGTGAAGATGAATCCACTTCTCTTGGCGAGAACACCGCTGATACTGTCTATGTTGATGCGCGTCCAAACGCAGATGCAAGTACCGATGATCAATTTGTCCAACCAGTGAAATACTACGCTGTTTGGGGCGTTCCACAAACAACAAATCAGACCGTGGAGGTGAGCGCTGATGAGTGATCGAATAATCAAACCACTTGCGGTATTCATTCTGGTTATTGCTGTCATCCTTGCTGGCACAGCGGTGATTGGTCTTCTCTCAGGTGCCAGCGGAACGCCTGATGGACAGCGAATTGATGGACAGTCGCCATCACAGTTCCAGCCTTCAAATCTTAACCAAGGTGTCGACCCAGAATCAGGGTCTCTCACGATTGAATCCGGAGCGACTACCACCGGTGGCGATAGTAGCAATAGTGGTGGATCCGTGCTTGTTGACTTACGCCACAGCAATGCTGTTACACAGGCTGAACTTGAACCAATTGAAACTGCAATGTTCTCTGCTGGTCACTCATTTGAGTATGATACCGGTCAGGATCCACTTAATGAGACACTTAATGAGCATGACGGGTATCTTGTTATTCAACCAACAGAAGGATTCTCTGAATCAGAACGTGAGGCAGTTGATGAGTTTACCGCAAACGGAGGACGCGTCGTTATTCTTGGTGAGCCGACGCAACCCCGTGTTACCTCATCCGGGCTCTTCGGGACGTCGACTGCAATTGTCTCATTCGGTGCTGACGAGTTACTTGATGAATATGGAATCAGTATTGGACCGGAATTACTGTACAACACTGCAGACGAATCAAATGACAACGGATTCAAAAGTATATATACATCACCAGTCCGTGGAAATCAGCTAACCGAAGGCGTTGAAACGGTTAGCTTCGACCGTGGTGGATATGTAATTGCGCGCGATGATAGCGGTGCGACGACAGTTTTCACTGCGACTGAAGACACGAAGACACTTGACACACGCCGAGCAGATACATATCCGACCGTCGTGCGTAATGATGATATTGTCTTTGTTGCAGATTCAACATTTATCAAGCCAATTGAACTATATGACACTGATAATGAAGTCTTTGTCAGTAATCTAATGCAGTTCCTCCTCGGTAGTGAGGACCCGAGAAATACTGGTGGACCAACAGCCTCTGAAACTCAATCAACACAGAACGAATCGACAGCTCAAAACTGAGTGTCACCAACAGACAATTTACTGATTTATCGGTCGGATCTCAGCTATAATTACAATAATCGACGTTTATTTTGAAAAGAATGCATGCCCGGGGTGGGCTCCGAACCCACGATCTCCGCATGTCCCAGGTCCGAGGCTCGGCGGGCCCCGTAGGGCAACGGAGGCTTCCAAGGCAATCCGCACCGAATCTCAGGAAACCCTATGAGTGCGGCGCTATGTCCAACTAAGCCACCCGGGCGCAAATAGAATTAGTCTAATGGACTTCTTAAACCTTCGCAAGTGAGTCGCTAGACGACGAGGTATTTTTCCAGATACTTATTATATGTCGTAATCATGGACCAATATCAAATATATAGGATAATTAATGTAAATAATAAATAACTAATAAACTATTAAGAGCCAACCCCTGGAGAGTAAGAGAACATAGGGATGAGGGATGCATCAAGACGTTTTAGATAGTATCAGCAACTCATGTCACATCGAGAAAGCCGGTGAGTATACTGGTCTTTAGCTCATCGGGTGCGTCTGATATCGTGGATGGAAAGCACATCGTCAAAACAGCAAACCCCACCCTCACCGGAACCACGCCAGTGGCTGAGTAAGGTGGGGTGGTTCACGAAGTCAACCCTACATTTATTCTAAGTGAGAGGATGCGTCGTGATATGAGCTCTGATAACTCCGACAGCGTACCAGAGTCGGTTGGTAAGATAATCGATAGCGAGCAAGTCATCGCAGATATTGATCTTGGTGGTGGTAATGCAATATTTGTGACACCAGCGCAGACAATACGGTATTAATCGAAAGGATTGCTTAGTGATGAGCTAACAGAGACATATCAACATGACGTTGAGCGGATTGCTGTCTCAAAAAAGAGACATAAAGCAAACGTGACTCTAATATATGGCGGCGCAGAGACCGCCGGATTTTCCATTCCAATTGATCTGACTGAGGAGGTGCTCTCATCGATACTCACTGGCGTGCTCCACGCGATGCACGCAATTGAATCTAATGAGACAGTTCACCGTGTCTTCCGATTCAGCGAACTGACTGTTGTGATTACCGAGACAAGATTACTCAAACATGTCGGTGAGGGCGTTTGGAGCACAGAGTTTGAATCGTATCACTACGATACTGTGGATGATCTCACATTTGAAGAGGGATCGCATGCGATGACCGTTGTCCTCGCTGTTGCTAGTAGGACAGAACGATTCAAAACACCACAACAGCAGGCTGATGCGGTTCGTGATACACTTTCGTCAGCACTCACGGCACACTGGGGTGTTGAATCAATTACACAATATCGGACAGATGATCAAATGATAGCGACTACTCAAGAAAAAATAACACTGAATCAACGACATCTTCATGACAAAGCAAAATTGATCTCTTCGTTGACGGGATTGATCCACTTGGCGCCACTACAAACAGTGATACCACCACAGAGACGGTCATGAGTACTGATGTTGATGGAATTGATTCTGAACCGACTGTTGACGAGTTTAGCATGATTTCGGATTCCGATTCGACTCCAGACGAAAATTCAGATCGAGATTCAATAACGATATCATCACAATCACACCCCATTCGTGATGAGGATGAGGCAGTTTCGCAGTCTCAACAGGACAGCCAAGCGAGTCAGCTTCAAACGGAGCACATTAGCAAAATATCTGACATTCACGCAGAGATAACACAACTCAATCAATTGATCGAAGCGCAGCAACGAACACTTGAGATGCATAGTGAGATACTCAATCAGCTTGTTGAGGATCTTCGTCGATATACCGATGAGGATTCATGACTCTCGACCCAGCACGATCCGGACACATGAGGGTCCGAACGGTCCAAGTTCACCTGCTGGCACCTGTAGAAAATGTCCTGTTGACAGGTCTGAACCACAGCGACGACATTTATAATCACCATCACGCTTGATTATTTGTTTATCGAATCGAACTGCTGTTGCGCCATCTTGAGTTCGTAACCGACCATCCTCACGGTCAATTACATCGTGCATTACTGCTGTGTCAAGAATCTCACGGGTCAATGACGGGTCTGTGGTCACTGTTTCAATCCGATCCACTGCATCTGATAATGAGAGTTCCTCATCCTCAATACATGCGAGTAGGTTGACACCGAGTTCAACACGCGTTGCGCGATTGGTTGTTGCTGATGTATCAACGTCTTCACCAGTGCTTGAGCGTGTATTGTGTTTATCACCATCATCATTCCCAGACACAATAGTACAGATATATACAGGCGGTTAACAAAAGTATATGTCCCTGTGGCAGACAACGCCGATATATCATGAGGCGATGGATTTGTTCTTTAGCTGAGCAGCGATATCGATTTATGATTGGTCTTATTGGTGTGATCGTCGCTGCTGCGATAGTAACACTGTCGCCAACGGTCGTATTTGACCACATAACATGGATTATTGCTGACCCGGTTCGCGTTGTTCTTGTGACAACTGGACTTGCGATCGTCCGTCCGTTACTTGCTTGGCCAACAACATTTCTCGCGGTTCTGATTGGATATGGTATTGGACTGGGTGGATTACCACTTGCACTTGGATTGATTACATTCACCAGCATTCCACCATATCTCCTCGGTCGACAATATGATAGAGCGACCGATCACTCAAAGGTTGGAGCAGAATTTATTGAACGAACTGGTGACACCCGAAGTGTCGTTGCGACCCGACTCATCCCAGCCCCCTCTGATGTCGTTTCAGTCGGGGCTGGAATTGCTGGTGTCTCTCTGATTCCATTTATTCTTGGTACGATCATTGGTGAACTCCCATGGGCAATCGCAGGCGTTCTTGCTGGCGCATCTGCAGAAACGCTCACTACTCTGTCGTTACGTACGCTGATTCAGCCTCAGTTGATTGCTGCTGGAAGTATTATTGCAGTAATACTGATTGGTCCTCCAATTTGGGCGTGGATTCGTGAGCGGAGATGGGAGCTCAATTACTGATGAGCCCTTTATGAGTATTATTCAATCAGTGAAGACCCCGTCATTGCCGCTGGCTGTTCAACTGAAAGTAGTTCAAGAACAGTCGGGGCAATATCACATAATGACCCTCCATCACGAATCGTGTCGCCGTCGCCATTACCATCTGGTCCAGTATATACGATGGGCACAGGATTTGTTGTATGAGCAGTATGTGGATTTGCTGCGGTTCCCATGTCATCAGCATTCCCATGATCAGCGGTGACAATTACATGACCACCAGCAGCATAGATTGTCTCAAGAAGTCGGTCTAGTTGTGTATCGACGGCTTCGATTGCTTCGATAGCGGCAGTGAAATCACCCGTATGACCAACCATATCTGGGTTTGCATAGTTAAGTATGAGCACATCAGGGTCAGTAGTGTTAATCTGTTCAATCGCGGTATCGGTTACTTCATTGCTACTCATCGATGGCTGTTGGTCGTATGTCGAGACATCTGGACTCTTAATAATCTCGCGGCGTTCATCCTCAAAGGCTATTTCACGACCACCATTCAGAAAGTACGTGACATGTGCGTATTTTTCGGATTCAGCAATCCGTAGCTGTGTCAACCCTGCAGTGGCAATTATTTCACCAAGTGTATCATGTTGCTCATTCGGTGGAAACGCAACAGGCAATGAAAATGTCTCATCATATTGTGTCATCGTTGCAAGTTCAGTCGTTGGTGGGTCGGTCTCAAATGACCAGGCTGGATCAATATCAGCAAGCATCCGAACAAGTTGCCTGACGCGATCTGGTCGGAAATTAAATACAAATACAGCATCGCCATCCTCAATTGCAGGGGTGTTATCAATCAGCGTCGGCTCGATGAATTCATCGGCGTCCCCGCGGTCATATGACTCACTAACAGCTTCAAGAGCTGTAGATGTAGTATGTTCGGCTGTTCGATTCACAATCGCATCATAACTCATCCGTGTTCGCGTCCAGTTTTTATCCCGGTCCATCGCATAATATCGCCCAGAAACAGTCGCAATATCCCCTGTTCCGTGCGTATGAATAACCTCTTCGAGCGTCGTGAGATACTGTTCACTACTGTGTGGGTTAGTATCACGACCGTCTGTGAATACATGCGTAATAGCGTCAATATTGCGGTCGCCCGCTAACTCGATGAGTGCATGAAGATGTTCCTGTTCAGAGTGGACACCACCATCGCTAAGCAGCCCCATGAAATGCACCCGACCATTTGTTGCTACAGCGTGATTGAATGCTGCATTGATCGCTGCATTCGTTTGGAAACTTCCATTATCAATCGCATCCTCAACCCGCGTATACGCCTGCTTCACTACCTGTCCAGCACCAATATTTAGATGCCCAACCTCGCTATTGCCCATCTGACCTGCTGGAAGCCCAACTTGACGACCAGACACATCGAGTGTTCCGTTTGCGCCTTTCTCGATGAGACGATCAAATGTTGGCGTTGAGGCTGTCTGTACCGCATTACGTCTATCGTGATCTCCAAGCCCCCAACCGTCGAGAATGACCAGCGCGGTTTGCATGTCTGTGTCGTGACCCCGATTGTGTGAATAGGCTTCGTTTCATCGATATCTGACATGCTGTGAAATTTTATATCACTGTCACTATGTCCATTGCTTTTCTACGGAGTTTGGATCATCAGTCGTGGAACACCAGTTGACACGTCTTGTTTCACAGATCTAAAAAAGAAATCCACAGTATCAACAGCTGATATCAATACAGGGAGTATCTCATATTCCAAACCGAATGTAGTGACTATCTCATTCACAGTTTATACAGATGAAATAGAACGTACACCTCATTTAATCCGACACGATAGTTTCTTTCCGGTGCTTGCCATCTCCCGATATGATGAGTGCCTCTGAGGACGACGGAGTTGCCCAGTCTCGTGGGTGGCATGGACGACTTCCTCAACCGTTTCCAACACGCTGGGTTCGTTATTATCTCACGAGACCCGCCAGCCTTGGATGGCTTCTTATTGCTGATGGCGTTGCATTTCTTGTTGGCGTGAATTTCTATGTCCATAGTGACCCCTCTCTTCAGGCTGTAAGCCCTCTTTTATATCCGCTATTTGGCGATTCGCCGACAGCACTTGCCTTAGCATCCCTTTCAGTTGCGACCATACTCCCATTTGTCAGATGCACACAGTTCCAACCGCTTGCCAATATACCATCAAATCATCTCGTCTCAATTCTCCATACACTTGCATTCGTGTGGCTTATCAAATACGGGCTCTGGACCGGTATTGCACTTAATCTACGTCCAGATCTTTATATTGGCTTTACCCCAGCACTTCTCTGGGAATATTGGGGAATCCTACTCACGCATGCATTCTTTATTCTTCAAGCGATGGCAATCCCATATTATGGCGAAACATCACGTACAGCGCTTTTTATTGCGTTTACACTCTTGCTCATCAATGATGCGTTTGATTATGGACTTGGACTCTACCCACCGCTTCGATATGAAGCTGGTATGATGCTTGCGGTGATTACTGTTGGGCTCTCTATTGTTGTTGTGTTACTTGCAGCTGACGCGTTCGATCATCATACCACCGTGCAGTCTAGCGATTAATTAGGATTCATTGACGCCACCCTCTTATACGTCTGGAGGCTAATCCCAGTATGGATTCTGCGGTGCTCCTCGATCTCTTGGGAAATGAGAACCGGCGTCGCATTCTCCGACTTCTCTCACATAAGCCATGTTATGTCACGGAGATCAGCGAGTACCTTGGTGTAAGCCCGAAAGCGGTTATTGATCATCTTCAAAAGCTCGAAGACGCCGATCTTGTTGAAAGTCGAACCGATGAACGACGACGAAAGTATTTCCATATCGCGCGAAATCTCCGACTTGAGGTATCTGTATCACCACATGGTTTTGGTGCAAAGAGCGCTTACCCCGCAAGTCGAAGTCTCGATATGCGTGGTCGATGTCAATATCTGACGATCGATGTACTAGATGCAATAACAGACGGCGATAGTGAGGACACAACCGACTCAAACTCCAAGTCACGACGCTCCTCAGCACAGAATCGTAAGCGCACTCAGGTGCATGAGGAAAGTGAATCTCGGACGGTTGAAACCACTGAGAGAGTGTCTTCGCCATCACAATCTACGGATATTTCCACACTCATGCAACAATACCGTCGGCTTAATGATCTTGAGAGTGAGCTTTCATTAGCACAACGGTGGGTTCACGGTCGCCTCACAGATATTCTTGATACGCTTGATACCCAACTCGATGCTGAGGCAGATATCCGATTTTATGCTGATGTGCTTGCAACAATCACAACCGAAGCGAAATCAACATCAGCAATTGCAAGCCATATAAATGCAGACGGCGACCGCGTTGAAACAGCACTTGAACATCTCGCACACCACGAGTTTGTTACCCGTGGTCCTGACCGGCAATGGCGAATTGATAAATGATCTCATCGAGATATAATAAATCTTCAATCTGATGAGTGAGGAGACTTATTCAGAGACGTATCCCGTGTTCTTTGTTATTATACCTGTGTGTGGAGTGTATAGCCCTTAGATATCTTTTGTGAGACCACTACGTAAATCACGTCCAAAGTAGTGACCAACGACGGCGATGATGCTCCCAAGCCCTACGCCGGCACCAGCAATTGCGATCCCATAATCAGCTAAAAACTCCACTGCAAACGGCGTGAATACACTTGTGAGAGTTCCAAGTAATAACAGCGTCCCTGTCACTAATCCACCACCAATCGCACTTTCAGCATATCGACCCCGTGATCCAATCGCACCGATCAAGAAACTCGAAATAAATAGCCCAAGAAACTGCCCGATTGTCCCAATGATTGGAACCGACCCACCGCCGAGAAATCCAATAGCTGAGGCTACAATAACAAAGACAAGTGAGCGAATCGTCGGCAAGCGTCGGTTATCCTCACTTGTCTTACTGGCAACTTCTGATCCAAAATCGGTCTCGACATCACTCCCAATATCTGATTCAACATCAAAATCGAGATTCTGATCACTCCCTGTCAACGATTTATCGGAGCCAGTCGCTGTCTCTGCTTCTCGCTCATCTGAACGTTGCATATGTATGTTAATCAATATACAATATTTACACCTTTTCGTCTTGACGACTTCCACTTGTTCATTATTGTCTATAATTCACAATACACACCAATGATAGTCTAAGGTTATGGATATAATTGTATACACTGTTGAAGCGAATGCTACAGATTTGATATTATAACGATTCAACAACCTGTACCTCCCTGCTCAATTGAAACTATTTGTTCGGCATGTTGTGGAGTTTTCATTTCACGAAGAAATTCAGGGAGCTCATCGCTTGAGATCTTGTACTTTCGATACTCAGAGGTGTCAGTGAAATTGACAACGGTCAAAATAATAAAACTATCCGGTGGAGTAACGTGCTGATAATCATCTCGAAGTGACATTTTGCTATTTGTACATGCATTCAGAACCTACGTCAGATAATTTCATCGCTGCTATCTCTGAAGATGCTTCCAATTGATTGTAATGAGCCTCTGGTACCTCGATGTCTCGTTGTTGGCACGCACCTCGCATGTACTTTACAGACAATTGAGATTTAATCTGTGCCCATCATATGTCAAATTGAATTAGTTCATCTCTCATATCAACAATCCCCTATGGATACAATATTGCGACAGACACACCAATCAGTAGTATCGTGTATCCCGTTGAATAACTGTCAGTGTGGGGTGAAAGCTCACGATATCTGTCGGGCGATTGTCGGCTTATACATATAGTCACACTCTTCAAGCGTGTGGCTGCGATAGCAAGTATACATGAGTCCACATCCAGGGGACCGAGTTCGCGTTGAACGAGCGGATGTTACAAACGAGGGAATCTTAATGCCCTCCTCGACATCAGATCATCTTGTAATTAAACTCGATGGTGGATACAATGTCGGTATTGATCGAGCAGACGCATCGATTGATCTCGTGACGTCAGATGCATACGATATTGGCGGGACACAGACAGATATTGGCTCTAGCGCTGGTGCTGGTGCGGATACAGAGGCTGATAAGACTGAATCTGATATTACATCCAAATCGGCTGCATCAGCAGTTGCTTTTGATGAATCGTTGCCAACGGTGTCATTAATCTCGACGGGTGGTACAATCGCATCAACGGTTGATTACCGAACGGGTGCTGTCACTGCACAGTTCGATGCTGAAGATGTGCTCCGTGCCGTCCCAGATCTCGCTGGTCGAGCGAATTATCGTGGACGTGTGGTCCGGAATATTCTCTCTGAGAACATGACACCTGCCGTCTGGCAGGATCTTGCTGCTGCAGTTGCCGATGAAATTCGTGCTGGTGCTGATGGTGTTGTCGTGATGCATGGGACTGATACAATGCAGTACTCTGCTTCGGCGTTATCATATATGCTTGATACGCCTGTCCCAGTCGTTTTTACTGGAAGCCAGCGATCTGCGGATCGTCCATCCTCAGATAATGTCATGAATGCCGTCTGTGCTGTTGAGGCTGCAACAGCAGACATCTCAGGAGTGTTTGTTTGTATGCATGCATCAACCGCCGATGACACTTGTGCGCTTCATCGGGGGACACGTGTTCGAAAAAATCACACCTCCCGTCGTGACGCATTCGAGACCGTGGGCGCCACTCCAATCGGGACAATTGAGTATGATACCGAGACTGTTTCATTCCACCGTGATCATGCAGCACGAGAATCGACTGAACTGAACCTTACTAGCGAACTTAATGAGGACGTGATGCTTTTGACATTTACACCTGGGATGAACATCGACCGACAGACAGCATTTCTTACTGACTCTACTCCTGATGGGCTAATTATCGCAGGTACTGGATTAGGTCACGTTCACACTGAATTTATTCCGACCGTAGCAGAACTCGTTGCGGATGGAGTTGTTGTTGCAATGACGAGTCAGTGTATTGAAGGACGCGTCTGTGACCGTGTGTATGACACTGGTCGGGACTTACTGGAAGCGGGCGTTGTTGAGGCCGGTGATACACTTCCCGGTACAGCAAAAGTAAAATTAATGTGGGCACTCGCAAATCACCCAGATCCCACAAACGCAATGAGAAAGTCACTTGCTGGTGAATTACAACATCGGTCAGTCCCATGGGAATGAGTTGACGACGTGGACATAAACAATACAGACATGTCTGTATCCACACTCCCGCTCCCAGTACATACAGTAGACGACACTGGAGCCGATGTCACTGTTCGAACTGCGGACTCGACTGACGCTGCCGCCGTCGAGCGGATAACGCAAAATACATGGCCAGATCGAGCCGAGGATGACTATGTTGGCTCTGTGTTTCCTGAGTGGGTTGCAGCAGATGACGGTGAGACAGCACAGACAGTTGTCATTACTGTTAATTCACAACCACACCCAGATGACCCTGACTCGAGGCAGAATAGCACGAATGTTGTCGGTGTCGCACAGGTATGCACACTTTCAGAAACGGAAGCATGGATACAAGGGCTCCGCATCGCGCCCACATATCGCGGTCGAGGGCTTGCTACAGTCCTTATTCAAACACTCTGTGCTGTTGCACGTGCGATGGATACCACAATAGTTCGAGGGATTGTTTTTTCATGGAATTCAGCCAGTCTTGGGCTACTTCGGCAGATAGGTTTCAACCCTGGGATTGAGTTCCGATGGATTCAACCAGAGCCATATGAAACCCCAACAGAGTCAGTCTCAACAGTAGACGACGCTGTCCCACTTTCAGTACAGACTGATGATGATACTTCCGTCGGGGACGTGTGGTCGTTCTGGCAGACCGCAGAAACAAATAATATGCTTGATGGAATTATCATCGATGATACTGAATCGTGGGCACTGTCCACTCTCCGTCAACATCATATTCAGCGTGCAGCTACAACCGGTCGATTGATTACTGTCAGGTCGAACTCACCACCCGGGACTGTTCGTGGATTCGCAATTCGAAACCGGACATATGAACCGATGGGAGAGACGGCAACACTCGGTGCTGAGTACGCTATCGCTGCGTGGGATCCTGGTGATGAGGCGGCTGTGCAATCGTTGTTAACAGCGATTCGTCGGGATGCAACATTACTTGATTCGGCGATTGATCACACGCGTGTCCTCGTTCCTGAAGATGTCCGCTGGCTCTCTGATGCAGCAGTGACAGGTGCTGGGATGTGGTCAGAACCAATTTTCTTGATGAATTATCAGCTCTCTGATGAGGGCGATATTTGAATCTACAGGCGGAGCAAGCCGAGTATCTCGAGGCTTGACACTGAGGTGATTCACGTGTTCGCTTTACAGAATACGAGGAGAATGCCTCGAGGCTTGACCCCGAGGCGATTTACTCACTTCTTATGCGAGGACTTTGCCTCTCGGTTTCATATACATCACTGATAACAGGCGTACTGAGTGCAGACTATACATTTCTGAGTCACACGTTATTTCATCATATCTGTTATTCGCGACGGGATACCAAGACGTGAGTTCAAATATAGATAATCATCATGTT
>ERZ1034509.12-NODE-12-length-27601-cov-27.248893_pt1 | contig 27601 bp, 28 predicted proteins | sample MGYA00520682_ERZ1034509 | MGnify/ENA primary metagenome ERZ1034509 (study PRJEB33760, sample SAMEA4777697) | hypersaline lake metagenome | biome: hypersaline environment; feature: brines | place: Spain | collected 2014-08 | depth 0 m ...
ACGGTGAAGCCTCGGGGCTTGACCCCGAGGTACTTCACTGTCCGCCGCTCACTTTCCTGGAAGAGTAGATAATTTTCCTGATAGAAGTGAAAAATAAAAAACGGAGACAAATATCGATGAATTACACTATGACACTGATCAGCATTATGACAGTGAGTAACACAAATACTGTTTGGACGCAAGACCTATCGGCCACAATCATCTCATATTGACTCGATGACTGATGATGCTGTGACTGGGAGTCAAGATGATGCTGAGATTGAAATTAGGTTCAATTCAGATGGGCTTGTGCCCGCCATTGCACAGGATGCTGATTCTGGTGAGGTATTGATGCTTGCATACGTCTCACCAACGGCACTCAAACGAACACGCGAGACCGGGCAGGCGCACTATTATTCTCGGAGCCGAGAAGAACTGTGGAAAAAAGGCGAAACGAGCGGTCACACGCAACATATTCGAGAGATTCGCGCCGATTGCGATGCTGATACTATTTTATATCTAGTCGAACAAACTGGCGGAGCGTGTCATACAGGTCATCAATCATGTTTCTACCGCACTCTCGATGGAACGGAGGTAACTGAGCGTGTTTTTGACCCAGAAACAGTTTATGAGTGATAACGGAGGCAACTATGCCCATCGCTGATCTTGATAATGATGCTTCTGATACGGTAATCGATTTACTTGAGACTACTGAATCGGTACTCGCGGAGTTACAAGACGCTGCGGAGCAACATGAATCCATTACAACCCAGATCAGCGACACAGGGCATGATGCTGTTGTCGAAACGGCGGACGCATATCGCCGAGCAACAGGACTTCTCGACCGATATATTGACTCAGCAACTGGAACAGGTGATTTTCAAGCATACGTTGAATTCCAAGACAAGTTTCTTAGTTGTGTTGAGGAATTACCCGATGAACTCCCAGCGCGTGGAGCATTTGAGACCGCCGCAGACCGACTTGACAGCCGTCGACTTAGTAAAAGCGATTTTGCGTCCGCTCGCGAGGACCTTGCTCCGGCAAAGAGATACATTGAGCAACTTGAGTCATATAACCAGACAGTAGAGGCAGTCAAAACCGCTCGCCGGAATGTCACACTGCACCGTCGCAAGCTCACCGATGCAATTGATGCGCATGATGAGGCGCTTTCATTTGCAGATGTTAATCTCGATGCTCCCGTTGAGCAACTGCTAGACCCAATTGAGACATATAATGATCGACTTCATTCAGAATTTGATGAGTTTATTACAACTGAATCAACGGCAACAGTGATTGATTTTCTTGAATATGCTGATTCATTTCCACTTGTTCCGTTTCAATCCCCGCCGCCTGATCTCAGGCGATTTGCTCGTGAGAGTCCTGATTCGGATGAGCCAATTCCAACATTACTGAAATTTGCATCATATTCCGGGTCTAAACTTGATCACTATGCAACAGATCCAGCGTTACTACAAACAACGGTTGCAGTACATCAGACATTTCTTGAGCGTCTTGACGCAGAGCCACTTATGATTGAACGACCCCCACCTACTGCTGGTACACTTCGTCAATTTACTGGTGAGGCGATATCGATACTTGGACGATTCGCGAGTGAAAAAACAATCGCTCGTCTCCGAGCGCTTCGAGATCAAAGCTATGATGACTCATATACCCAACTTCGAACTGCTCTTCGCGCACAAATTGAACTGAGTGCTGATGAACGTGAACGACTCCAGACCGGAACGATGGCTGATGAGCGCGATGCGCTTGTCACTGCTCGCACTCGCCTTACAGAAGCGCTTACTCAAACCCAGTCACAAGTCGAATAGCCAACATATGTGTTATCATATATTTATACAGACTTTCATTTGTTGTATGATAATCGATATCCAATCTAAATACATTAGTTATCTGTCATTGTGACACGCCGTTTGGTAGAGGGCTTCATTTGATGCTATCCAATATCATCAGTAGCGTCATACAATTTACCTGCAGCGTCATCAGCAAGGGTTTGTGCTTGAGTCTGTTCTTTTGCTTCTGCGTACACCCGTACTACCGGTTCTGTTCCTGACGGCCGAATAAGCACCCATGCGTCATCATAATCAAGCCGATATCCATCAATTATGTTTGGTGTTACATCAGCTTCCTCTGCAAACTCCTCCGCACCTCTCATTAACGCCTCTAGCTCTTTCTCAGAACCATGTTCAATATTGATTCGGGCGTTTGCATACTTAGTATATGGCTCAATGATACTACTCGCTGGCTGTTCACAAATTAATCGCAGGAACTTCGCTCCGATATATGCTCCATCACGAACCAACCGGAACTTCGGAAAAAATATACCCCCGTTACCTTCGCCAGCAACTGGGACTGACACTCCGGATTTCTGTAATTCCTGAATCCTTGTAATAATATTTGTTGACCCAATTGGGGTTAGTTCTAGTGTAGCGCCAACACGGTTACATACGTCAACAAGGCGTTGTGATACATTCACCGCAGCAACGGTTGCGCTATTGCTATCAAGTTCAGCCGCGGCAAGTGCAGCAAGTGATGCCTCACCGGCGATTTGTTTCCCTTGTTCATCAATGAAGACAGCGCGGTCGGCATCACCATCGTGTGCAATACCAATATCGGCGTTCGAGGCGGTCACAAGCGACCGAAGCGCAGTAAGGTTTGAAGCGATTGGTTCAGACGGACGACCAGGAAAATGACCATCCGGTGTTGCATTCACCGTCACGACATCGCATCCAAGTTTACGAAAAAACTGTGGGCTGGTCAGACATCCTGCTCCATGTCCTGGATCAATAGCGACAGTAAGATTAGCATCTGCAATTGCCTCACGAGACCCATCTTGTTCAAGTGCAGTGAGCAACTTATCGACATATTCAGTATTGACCGTTTCAGTCCGCGTTATCGATCCTATATTATCCCATGATGCCGGTGTAAAATCCTCATTGAGCACACATGCTTCAATCCGTTCAAGCCCCTCAACCCCAATCTCAACCCCAGTTTCTCCGATGAGCTTCACTCCATTATACTCCGGTGGATTGTGTGATGCGGTGATTACTATGCCAGGGCGATCAGTTTCACCGGCATAATGGACCACACTAGGAGTTGGAGTCACTCCAAGTCGTATGACATCAATCCCGACACTTGTAAGCCCGCTCACAGCCGCATTCACGAAGGACTGACTGCTTGTTCGAGTATCACGTGCGATGATAGCCTGATTAGCCTCCCATACCGTCCCAGCCGCCTTCGCGACTTGTAGTACGAGTTCAGGTGTTATCCCCTCCCCAACAACCCCTCGAGTGCCACTCGAACCGAACAGCTTCATATCTCAGTGCTCATGTGCCGACCTAAAAGCGATTGCGGACTATGACGTAATCTAACGATTATTTATAGACTAACGATCACATCCAGCTTCACCCTGGTGAACCACCTCAGGGTCAAGCGTCGGGCTATTCGCCTTGTCTGTTGATAAAATAACCTGTGGTGCTTAGATTGCGATATAATACATATTTTATCATTATCGGTGTATTTAGGTTTCAGTCAAATCAACATCCATGCGTACATGTCCACGCTGTTCGAGTCATTTGAGGTTATTCCAGCTGTAGATATGCAAGATGGCGATGTTGTTCAACTCGTACAGGGTGAACGGGGGACAGAGACACGATATGGCGATCCTGTTGTCGCAGCAAAGCAATGGGTTGAGGCTGGTGCCAAGACACTTCATCTCGTTGATCTGGATGGTGCTTTTGAGGGTGACCGAATGAATGCAACTGCTGTTGACGCGATCATTGACGCTGTTGATATTCCCGTTCAACTCGGTGGAGGGATCCGAACGGCTAATGATGCCGCTTCACTACTCGATCGCGGTGTCAATCGAGTGATTCTCGGCACTGCAGCTGTCGAAAATCCTGATCTTGTCGCTGAACTCGCCGAGTCATATCCAGGTCGTATCATTGTGAGTCTTGATGCTGCAGATGGTGAGGTTGTTGTCTCAGGATGGACAGAGTCGACTGGCATTGACCCTGCAGTCGCTGCGGCTCGATTTGCAGATTATGGTGCTTGTGGTATCTTATTTACCGACGTTGATGTCGAGGGGAAACTTGCGGGAATTCAATCAAGTGTCACTGCCCGTGTCATTGATGCAGTCGATATCCCTGTTATTGCCTCTGGCGGTGTTGCATCACTTGATGATATCCAGACACTGCATACGACCGGCGCGGCAGCAACTGTGGTCGGCACTGCCCTATATGAGAATAAATTCACGCTTGCAGATGCAATGGAAGTGTGTGAATCTGATTAACGCAAAATTATCTGAGATAGACTCATACTGCGTTGATTCCTTGTCTATACATCTGTCTCTTACCCACAACTCGAGTCAGGATTTTAGCGGAACGGGATCGGGATCGGCGAGCACGACTGAAATCCTCGGTACCTACAGTTTCAGGATCTCTTTGGAACAATTGTAGTGGAGTTGATTACCGGCGTTCTGTAACCCCTACAGCCGGTATCACTGTCTGAATCGCTTCTCGCCTCGATTTTTTGCGTTCAAAATACCTCTGAGAGCGTCTGACACGTCCGGTTACGACTCCACGAACTTATGGGTAAGAGACAGGTCTATACATACCGCATCGAAGTATCCCCCAACACTCCAGATGAGTCGACAGTTATCTAACCTCCACAGCTTATATCACATAAAAAAGACGGAACGATGATACAGGCGGATAACGAAATCAAGGTATGACTGAGGATACGGAAACATCATCAACCGGTGCAGGTGCAGATGATCGAACAGCCGCAATTTCACGTGAGACCGCCGAGACCACAATCAACGTGACACTCGCAGTCGATGGTGATGGGGAAGCAACGGTCGATACAGGAATTGGATTCTTCGATCATATGCTTGAAACGTTCGCAAAACACGGACTGTTTGATCTGACTGTCCGCTGTGATGGCGACCTCGATATTGATGATCACCATACTGTTGAAGACGTTGGGATTGTTCTTGGCAAGTCATTTAATAATGCACTTGGTGAGAAGCGAGGAATTGTCCGCTATGCTGATCGCTCAGTTCCACTTGATGAAGCGGTCGCGACAGTAATAGCTGATATTAGTGGTCGCCCACACTTCGAGTTTTCAGGTTCATTCTCACAACCGCAGATCGGCGGATTCACCAGCGACATGGCACGACATTTCGCATACTCATTCACAATGCACTCGGAAATAACACTTCATGCGTCTATTGAAGGAATAAATGCACATCATGAGGTCGAAGCACTATTTAAATCACTCGCGCGAACGCTCGATGAGGCAACACAACTCGACCCTCGACGGGGTGATACCCCAAGTACGAAAGGTGAACTATAATCCTATCAGGATCGGTCGAATCGAACTTAGATATTGAGCTATACTATATCAACTAACTCTTGACCCACCTGCTCTTGAAATGTTTCTCCCTACTGTCTTTTCGCCTGCTGACTGGATTCGAGAACATTATTTATAGACAAAATATAGATCACCTATAGGCGCCCTACACTAGTTCTTTTGTGCACCCCTACAGAGTGAATAATATGTTTGATGAGATTATGCAGAAATTTGAAGAAAGTCCAAGCCAGCAGGCTGTCATCCGATTGCTTCTTCAACGGGGATTCTCTGTGAATGATGAGGGTCGGGTTGTTTCTGGTGGAATCGAAATTCCAAACACGGGCATTGCCCGCGAAATTGACGTTGATCGCCGGGTCGTTGACTCAACTACAACGGCAATTCTTGATGATGATGAGTTGAGGCGTATTTTCCAAAATATTTCCTCAATTCCAAGCCTAATGGACCTTGCTCCTGTGCTTAATCTTTCGGCGCTCATTGTCGAAGTAAATAACGCCGATCAACCTGGACTCGTTGCTGCCATTGCCACCCGTCTTGCCGACCGAAACATTTCAATTCGCCAGACAATTAGCGAGGATCCTGAATTCACCGATGATCCAAAGTTATATATCGTCACCGATGATCCAATTCCTGGTGAATTAGTAAATGAGCTTACCGAACTCTCATTTGTTTATCGAATTTCACTTGCGTGAATTACAAAGAATCGAGGAGAAAGTCTCACATTTTACCGTTGAGATGAATTCGACACTACCCTTCACACTCTACCGTTCGATGACGCGGCTAGATATTCCACGCTGTGTCAATACATATCTTCAAATAACTTTGTCTATATAAGCTACACATGGCGGAACAGGTCGTTACTCGCACCTACACTGCGTCCATACAGAACCAGTCTCAGATGCAAAACCATCTTAATTTACTCGGGTTCGCCATCTTGAAGCCTTGGAACGTCGGACGGTGGGTATACAGTCGCATCTGGGATGAAATTGATCGCATTCCCAACCACAACGAACTTATCATATATCTCACAACCCACGAACGCTATGATGACTTGCATTCTCAGTCAAGTCAGCAAGTTCTTCAAGAACTCGCTGAGGCGTTCACCGGTCGGTGCGGCAAACGACGCAACGGAGACATAAGAATGAACCCGCCCGATTACCGCAAACACGGCGACAAGCACCCGCATTCCACGGTTCCGTAAATATATCATGACCGACCCATCTCCCTCTTCAACCAATGATGGCACTCAGTCATTCCGAACGGTGCAAACTCGTGGAAGTGTCTCTTTCAGTATCCGTGGGTCAGAGTTTATTGGGGTGGTCGCTCCTGTTAAAACAGTCGCTGAAGCTGAAAACTTCATTAATATGATTCAAGAAGAATATACTGATGCGACGCATGTCGTCCCTGCATACCGTGTACCTGACAGAACTAATACTACGACAACAAAAATAGACACTGAATCTGCTATTGGGTCATTTTTGCGAGAATATCAATCCGATGACGGAGAGCCAGCGGGCTCAGCGGGAAAACCGGCACTCAATGTTCTCGTTCAGGAAGAGCTTCGAAATGTCGTTACAACAGTAATCCGATATTATGGCGGGACAAATCTTGGGATTGGAAGACTCACACGAGCATACAGCCGTGCTGTTTCTGATGCAATTCAGGGAGCAGATGTCGTCGAAAAAGAGCCACATGAATATATCACCATCACAGTTGAGTACGATGACTCTGGGACCGTTCGTCGTCTCCTGAGGAGCGCTGATATTGAATTTGAAGCATCATATGATACTGTTGTTACCTTCTCTGTCGATGTTCCAACCAACAAGACAGCAACGCTTTGTGATCAGATTCAAAGTGCAACAAGCGGACGGGCAACGATTGATACATAGCTGCCTCTCTGAGCTCAAATTAAACGCTAATTGATCATGAGAGTATCATTTGAGAGATCTATTTGATATAATACTATTATGTGAACATTACCCACAGTAGTAATCAATTATCCAATTGTGGGGCGATTCAGTTGCTTCGATTCGATAGTAGACCAACAGACGAATAAGACACTCTAAGTGAAACAGAGGGGTTGCTCTACACCTGACACCCTCCTCTGTGTGAACGCGGGGGAGTCCCACGGCACCGCAGCGCTGCGCTGAGTTGGGAGTTTCAGGTGCAGATTCACAGACTGCCAAACTCACGCACCGTGGGAATCGGTAGGCACCCAGGGAACGGACAACCTCTTGAGAACGGGTTTCTGCCCCGAAATTCTATGAGTTTTTCCAGGAGTCACCACTCAATCCATCATAATATATTCAATAAAATAAGTTGAATACGTTATATCACATCTTGAATTGATCTAGACCGTCCGAAAGGCTCGATCCCCTGCATCCCCTAATCCAGGGACGATATATCCCTCATCATCAAGATAATCATCGATTGCAACAGTCAGCAGATCTGCGCTTGAGAACTCTGATCCGACGTGGAGAAGCCCTTCTGGGGCTGATACTGCTGAGAGCACAAAGAGATTCTTTGGTTTACTTTTTGCGGCATCATTAACATGATCCAACACTGCACACATCGTTGATCCGGTCGCAAGCATTGGATCTGCGACCACAACAGTGTCATTAGCAGTAATTTCTGGTAACTTAACATAATCAATGGTAATTGGAAACATACCGTCTTGATTCATCCCAGCGGCCTCATCACGTCCTGCGCTGATTACACCCTGCTTCGCGCGCGGGAACGCCTTTAGTAGTCCCTCAACGAATGGTGTTGCGGCTCTGAGAACATTGACAATAACAATATTATCAAGTCCACTTACTTGCTCTCCGGTTGTCTCTGTTAATGGTGTCTGAACATGCGCATACTCAGTTTCCATCGCGCCGTCGATAATCTCATATCCACAGATCCGCCCAAGCTTAACCAGTCCCTTGCGGAAGGCAACCTGTTCTGTTTCAATATCTCGAAGTTGCGAGAGGGTGTCCTTTGCAAGTGCATGTGTGATAAGATACGCGTTGTCTCGATCTTCAATAGGCATCCTGACCAAATCCGGATTGCCCATCATCATAACTCCCGGGGTTATTCTGGTCATTATCTATCCTCACTTTATCAAACAGATGCTCTGAGTTGGCGTCCAGGCACAATACCATACCGTGCCCTCAGGATATGTCGATGCTCACATAACAATTGCGTATGTCACGGCTGCAATAATGAGTGTTAGTGTGACTACGTTTATCGGCGAGAACGTTGCAATCTCTATGAAGCTCAGACCCCAGATAATCCCGGTTCCAAAAACTGCAGAGAGTATAATGTTCATCGCGAAGAGTACTCGCGGGTCTCCGTCTGAACGTGTCTCCATACGTGAAGCATAATCGTATGAGTACTTATGTCATTGCGTCATCTTGCCGACCCGCGTGTGAATTAAAACGCCACGTTTTAATTGGAATAAATATTGAGATATGAAATCTCACTAGACAACTTTATGACACATCTCTGGTTAGTTACAACTACATGAAAAAGTCATATTATGAGTATCTCATCACAAACCGTCATGGTGAGACAGTGGATCCGGTTCCATTTATTGTAATCACTGGATCAACCTGGTTATTATGTCTTTCATTCGGACCATTGTATCTCGATTTATTCGGAATACCATGGACCCAAGGTCTTCTTACTTGTGCAATACTTGCAGTAGTTGCTTCATCGTGGGCATATCGGCGTTTTGTCTGGACCGTTGATCCAGCGGTACAAGATAGCCTCCCTGCTGGCATTCGATTCCATCGCCTCTGCCTTGGCGGAGTTATTTTTGGGACGATACTTATTATACTTGCATTTATCGCTGCTGTGATGATTGCCTGATGAGACGGTGTAACGTGTTCTCATGAGCGTTACTTAGATTGCACTCGACAGTACAGTGATTTCGAGTGCGGTAATTTGATATTCTCACTGCCTCCTCTTCGAGCGCTTGTGTATTCTGTCTGGACGAGCGAGCGAGATTTATACCTCCCTCACAAATATAATCGATAATCATGGGATTGATTAGTACTCTCGTCGACACGTTTGAAGCCTCAACAGAATCACCAAACCGGGGAACAGATAATTCGTCTCGAGGGGCATACTGGTGTCATGACTGCAATGAGCGGATTCCTGCAAGTGATATTGACGAAATGAAAACGCCGAATTGTCCGGAGTGTGATAATGAAATGACACTTGAACGCTCACCAAGTTCAACCGGGTGTGCCTGCTAGTCAGATCTAAATCTGGGATATTCTGTCAGGTTGATTCTTTTCGCACTATTGCATTGTTGGTCCAGTGAGAGTGAGTTCTCCATCAGGATCCGTTGGGAACTGTTCAAGCCCACACAATGAATTATTCTTTTCAAATTCTGTGTCAGTAACAATGGCGTCATCAAGTTGAGCAATCAGCGCTTCTGTATCAATATCATACCCGATGAAAACTAGTCCTGTCCGTCGGTCACCCCACTCCTCATCCCACTCAAACTCAAGTTCAGAGCGATTATTCCGATATGCATCTTGTTCAAACTCGGGCAGACTTGCTATCCATCGACCGGTCACTGAGATAATCGCTGATGGACCTGCTTGACTGAACGTTAGCTGTGCTGTTTCTCGTCCAGCAACCCAGAGATGACCTTTTGACCGGACAACGGCTGCCGGAAGATTACTCAGTACGGTAGCAATACGACTGGGATGAAACGGTCTCCGCCGTTCATAGCTGAAAGAGCTAATCCCATACCTATCTGCTGGATGAGTATGGCTATGATCATGTTCATGATCATGATTGTCTCTACTCGCATGATTCTGGCTGTGAGTATCCTGTACGCTCTGTTTTATTTGCTCATCGTGTGTTGTGTTCAATATTTGTTTCCATCCTGCTCGCTCTGCGGCTGTTGCTGGGTCGAACCGATTGATTCCAAGTATTATTGCTGGATCAACCTCGCTGTACGTTGTTGTGAGAATTTTCGCATCCGGTCGGAGTGTCTCGATGATTTCATTGACATTTGTCTGCTGTTCATTATCCACGAGATCAGTCTTATTTATGATGACTACATCCGCAAACTCAACCTGCTCGACAAGCAGTGAGGAAAGTGGTCGTTGATTATTATCAACATCATCATTGCTGGTATTTTTGAGTACTTCATCATCCGATGCGTTACCTTCATCAACAATATCTGAAAACTGATACGCGTCAACAACAGCAACAATAGCGTCGATCTGATATCGCGCAGCCGCCGAAGAGCCCCCAGTGAATAACCGCGCAACGGGTGCTGGTTCGCTAATCCCAGATGGTTCGACTATAAGATGATCAAAGGAATATTCGCCTGCAAGTTGGACAACAGCGCGTTCAAGATCATCACGAAGTTCACAGCAAATACACCCATTTGAGAGCTCAGCAATAGCATCATCTGTCTCCGTAAGTGCAGACTGTTCGGCTATAAGATTAGCATCCACATTCAACTCACCCATATCATTGACTAATACGGCAATAGAGCGATCATCTGATTTCGTAAGCAATCGATTGAGTAAGGTCGTCTTTCCAGCGCCAAGACTTCCAGTTAAGATTGTTACAGGAGTTTCTATCGAAGTATCCGACATAGCATATACTTACACCGTGGTCACTTGAGCATGCGTCTACAGATATTCACTATCCATCATCCAGTCAGATACCCTACTTACAATCATGGTATACCTTTCAGATGTCTTAACCCAGAGATTCTTGACTGGTGAGTATCTATAGTGAATATATGTCACTTTCGACCACGATAGAACGGTACCGAGCGGAGCTTCGACATTGGCTACGCGGGCTTTATCATGGGCTCATCACACATCCCGCGTATGAAAAGGTTGAAAAAGAGGCTGAGGATACTGAAGATACATTTATGCTCGCATGCTTCCCTGAAGCGTTTGGTATTCCATCGCCGGTATCATATTATACCGCAGAACTGCTCCCATATCTTGAAGATGAATTTGATGCATGGGAAAGACGAATGTGGAATCGAGGATCGCTACTTGAACGAAAAGGTCAGCAGTATCACTTCTAAGATACCTCATGCGCACTCACGTATTTTTTGGCGGCAAAGGCGGTGTTGGCAAAACCACTGTTTCATCGGCATATGCACTAAAATGTGCACGCACTGGTATTGATACACTCATCGTATCGACGGACCCAGCACACAGCATATCAGACGTCTTTGATCAGAACTTCACTGATGAACCGGCTGCTGTTGAAAGGGTTGATAATCTCGATGCAATGGAAATTGACCCTGAGGCTGAGACTGAGCGACATTTAATGGAGACAAAGCGAGCATTGAGTGACCAGGTAAGCCCTGCGATGGTCAATGAAGTGGATCGTCAAATTGAGATGGCACACCAGACGCCAGGCGCGTATGAAGCAGCACTCATGGATCGCTTCATTGATGTGATGCGGAATTCTGATGAGTATGATCGTATTGTTTTTGATACATCTCCGACGGGTGGAACGCTTCGATTACTTTCACTTCCTGATATGCTCGAGGGATGGATTGATCGACTAGTATACAAGCGCGAGCAATCGATTGATCTGTATGAGCGTGCTGCAATCGGGAATGAGGAACCACGTCGTATAATGGATGGTGACCCGATTCTCGATAGACTCACGACACGAAAAGAACGATTTGAATTCGCTGGTGAGACGCTTCGGACAAATGCAGCTTTTTTCCTTGTTGCAAATCCTGATGAGTTATCTATTCGAGAGACGCAGCGTGCCATCGATGAACTCCAATCATATGACCTTGAGGTTCGTGGACTTGCAGTGAATCGGCTCACACCCGAACCTGACCCTAATGAGAATGGTCGTGGAGCGCGTTTTCTTCGTGATCGAGTTGCAACAGAGCGTGAGCGATTAAATGAACTTCATGAGAATATTGACCCACCAGTCGTTGCTGAAATTCAAACTCGGGTTTCAGAAGTAAAAGGTACAATACTTGACACAGTTGCGGAGGAACTGTCAATTGATGTCGATCAGGTATCACCCGATACTGTCTCATCAGGATAGCCTGTTTCTAAGCCGTCCTATGTATTGAATCATCAATCGTTAGCATTATACCGGAACATTACATTATAAATCCTTGAGGACTTAACACATGGTTCAAATTATTTGGCTTGTTGTGGCAGTAATGGCACTGTTCACTGTTGGGTATCTTGGATACTCAAAATATCTTTCACAGTTCGTCGATCTCGACGATAGTCGCGAAACACCAGCACATAAGTATGAAGATGGACAAGAATATGTCCCATCAGCAAAACCGGTTTTACTCGGACATCATTACTCAAGCATTGCTGGTGGTGCGCCAATCGTTGGTCCAATCACCGCTGGAGTTCTCTGGGGGTGGGTCCCAGCACTTGCATGGATTGCAATCGGCAATCCACTGATGGGAAGCGTTCATGACTTTGTCTCACTGTCAGCCAGTCTCCGACATGAAGGAAAATCAATTGGATATATTGTTGGTGAGTATGTTGGTGAACGAGGCAAAAACATGCTCCTGTGGTTCGCATTCTTGACTATCATTCTCGTTGTCGCTGTTTTCGCCTTGGTCGTTGCAATTGTCTTTAATGCATACCCACAGGCAGCAACTGCAAGTTTGATATACATCGGTCTTGCCGTCCTGCTTGGTGCATGGCTCTACCAATTCGATCTTCCATTTATTGCTGGAACAGCTATATTCGTCAGTTTGATGTTCGTTGGCGTTTGGGTCGGTATTCAGTACCCGCTTGCGCTCGTTCCCGGTGATTACCCTGCACAGACGATTGTCCTGTTAGGCTCACAGCCATCCTGGCTTCCAGCCGCAGGTGCGTTCGGTGCGAACACTGCAGCATGGATTCCGATTGTGCTGATCTATGGCGCTATTGCGAGTGCGCTTCCAGTGTGGACCCTTTTGCAGCCTCGTGATTATCTTTCATCATTCCTACTCTACACTGGTGTTGGTGGAGCCCTCTTAGCTGTCATTGTAGGAACCGTTCTTGGAACCGCGAACCAACCACTCACAACCAATCTTGCCCCATTCTATGGATTTATTGGACAGAACGGTGCACCACTATTCCCGCTTCTGTTCATTACGATTGCCTGTGGAACGATTAGCGGATTTCACTCACTTGTTTCATCAGGAACAACAGCGAAACAAATTAGCCGTGAAAGTGATGCTCGGGCAATCGGATATGGTGGTATGCTTGGTGAGGGGCTTCTTGCGACAGTTGCACTTGTCACCGTTGCGCTCGTTGCACCTGATGTTGGCGGTGGAATCGGTCTTGCACTTCCAACATTTGCGACTGGTGGAGGCATCTTACTCACTAGTTTTGGTATCCCAACAAGTTTCGGTGCTCCATTCATGGCGTTAGTCCTTGTGAGCTTCCTTCTCACTTCGACTGATACAGCAGTCCGCCTGGGTCGATACATGATGGAAGAGATCATTGGAACGCCAGAATCATCGGTTCAGTCCTTTGCTGCTGATCGTTATGGGAATGCAGCAGTCCAAACTATTCCTGCATATGTCCTCATTGCGAGCGGATCATGGGCAACGCTGTGGCAACTCTTTGGTGGTGCGAATCAACTTCTCGCAGCACTTGCACTTCTCACTGCGACTGTCTGGCTTGCTAACTGGGATGAGTCAAAGCAGCTACTCAGCACCGGCGGTCCGATGGCTGTGATGGTTGGTATCACTGTTTCAGGACTTCTTTGGCTTGCTTTCTACAGCAATATTTACACCAAATTCCTTAATGACGCATGGATGGCTGAGGCGACTATCGTCCAGATACTGTCTGCAGTAGCACAGATTTCACTAGCGTTTGTGCTCATTTATCTTGGACTCTCACTTGTGAGGATGGGCTATGAAAATGTCCAGAACATTCGCGAAGGCGATGGAACCGGTGCATTCTCACTCAGCGATGACTAAACATAATTAAGTTACTTGGATAACCAGACATCCTAAATTGCCTGTTCGCTGCTTTTTCAATTCATTACTGACTACTCATAGCTCAACTCCTGTGAACTCACCCGTTGTTTCATTCGTAACTGGTCACCGGGTAACTCGTGAAACTCTCGCTTATTTTCAGAGGTTTTCCAACACCATAGCGAAATGTGAGCACTCGGTAGCGTATTTCGGATATCCCGATGGGTGTGTTCATGTGAGTGTACCAGTTGATAAATAAACATAATCTCACGAAGTATCAGTTATCCTCTTAATTAATAATTGAGATATAAATGATAACTCCATAGTACATATAATCAGCCTCAGAAGTTGAGCATACCGCGAATCCGACTGATAAGACCGGATTGCTCATCAGTAACATCCTGCCACAGCGTGAAGGCTTGAATAGTATCAGCCTGTTCACTTGCAACGGCTTCTTGACGATCTGGAGCAACAACTATGAGATGAATTTCATAATGACCATAATATCCGAATTTCAATAGATTTCGGTCACGAAATGATGACACGAATGATTCGACACTCTCTGGCACCGTCTCGGCAATAACGACAAAAGTGAATTCAGTCCCGAAATGCTCCTCATCAGGATCAAGCCACGTAGAATCATCCGAAAGATCATGTCCAAGCGTAATAAATCGCTCAACGGTCTCAACATGTGGTCGATCAATCTGAGTGACAAATACATGTTCATGTGTTTCATGATTCGCATAGTCCAGTGCCGGATGGAAGAAATGCTTGTGACTTTCAAGTCGCATTTCGGCATACATGTTAAATGTCTCACCATTGACCTGCTTATTCTGCGTGAGATCATAGTTGAATAATAACCGATCAGAGACACGATCAAGATACGTATCGTCCCACTCAGGTACCCCTGAAAGATCGATGTCTGCTTCCTCAGCCGCTGCTACTGGGTCGACTCTGTCTGTATCCGACTCTGTATTCATTGTCCTGTCCGTGTCAGTAGTCATCTATTCATCTCCCCGGTGGAGCACATATTCATATATCCCTTGGTGTACACACCGGCACATAATTGCTTCAATCGTATCTCTGCTGTGGAACCCTCATCCGGTTTAATTGTAATTTGACTTCTTTGATTTGAGACCGGAATTGAGTATATTGTCTGAGTCGAATCTAGCATCGTCTTTATGATAGTAAGTATATTTATATATCAATTAATTCTCGGTCTCTGGATCATACGCAACAACATCATCATCAACAGCCGGCGCACCAACAGCAAGAGCGACTACATCCTCCTCGGCATCACGAGAGTTATATGCTCGCTGTGGGCTCTCTGTATCAACGGTGAGTAATTCTCCAGTCTCAACAGTAATTATTTGTGTGAGTGTTTCAACAGAGAGCGTTCCATGAAGAATGTAGAATGCCTCTTGTTGGCTTTCATGATAGTGGTATGCGAGTGGAAGTTGATCACCTGGTCCTGCACGAAATTTATTAATTGCAATATTTGAGAGTTCTGTGGCTGCACTCAACCGACGGAGTTCACATGGTCGACCATCGACCGGGGTGACAGTCTCAGGATCGACAACCTGATATCCCATACCTCTCCCTCTGTATCAGCGTAAAAAAGCGCACGGGCGGTCAGGAACCCGTCACGACAGTATGATAATATATAACTGGAGACAAATATTTAATCACAGCAAATAATTATGATAATATATGAAGACAGACGATAATACTGAATCATGTGGTCGTTGTTCAATGTCAGCAGTTGTTGATGCAAGTATCGACACGACCGACCACGATAGTCCGTTTGGTGATAATCGAATTGAAGTTGATGATGAGACGCTTCGGAAAGTATCTCCAGGAGCGTGGCTCAGCACCCTTACAACAAAGCTTGATTCGTTTGCATGGCGTTTTCTCGACAATCGTGATACAAAGTGAGATATTAGCCATCAATTTGTCTTTTTTGACATTTAGACACAGTAGCGTAGTACTTTATATGTCCGGACACGTATATTGCGATAGCGATGCAAGAAAGTGTCTCCGGATTCGAAGTTCGGGGAACATGGGGTGATGTTGTTGAACATGGTGAGCGAATCACTCGTGCACTCCGCGATGCGGATATTGATGGTGAAGCATTTGATGAATGGAATGAATGGCGACCAAAGTCACATGAGCGTCTTGGTGAGGATGTAAGTCAAAAGACAGCCGCACAAGCGAGCGTCAGTGAGGGCAAGGGTGAACGTGCTGGAAAAGCGCCAGATGAAGATCTCCAAACAGCCGGAGAAATGTTGTCTGACTCATATGATCATGTTGAGGCTGGCGAAAGTGACTCTGCGGTTGAACGGTGGTCTGACTCACTTGGATATGTCGCACGAGCGGCCGACTCTGCAGGACGTCGAGCGTTGCGTCGTGTTGAAGATACTGTGTACCAGCGTGTGATGACTCAGCTCGCACCATATTATTTTGATAATACATTAATCAGCGCCAATATTCAAAAAACTACCCGTGGAGACGCTGCTGTGGCGTTTATATTTGAGGTGAATATCAACGATGATGAGCTTAAAACCGCTGTTAGTAACCGTCTGACCGACTATGATGATGAGGTAACTCGATGGCACGTTGATACGAAAAAACAGACTGAAACCGCAGAGGCTGCCGAGGGTGTTGAACCCCCGACGTCTACTACTAATCCGCCGAAATCAACTAATAACTAATTTATTATTATGTGAAAAAAGCGGGATAGAACCAGAAGCTGCCCAGTGATCTTATTAACAGTGGTCGCGCGATCCGACATTGATTGACCGACAATCGTTATTTATCTGAGTCTCTATCTATTATGCATGAGTAACGCGCCAGCGATGAGTGACCTGTTGGATACTGATGAACCTGGATTTCAACAGGTGTTGGCATGCGTTTTTGGAATACAACAGCATGAAAGCCGGACATATCTTGTTCTGCTTGACCATCCCGAAAGTACAGTTGCAGAGCTCTCAGATGTACTTGAACGCGACCGAAGCAACGTTAACCGATCACTGACCACGCTGTTGGACAAAGGACTTGCAGAGCGCCAGCGCCGGTTACTTGATCCCGGTGGTTATGTATATCAATATACTGCAACAGAACTTCCGGAGGCAAAGTCACTCCTTCATGATGCGCTCGACCAATGGGTCGAACATGTTCATCAGAGCATTGAGGACTATGGAGATGAACACTCCACATCGTAATTCCTGTTGTGATGTTCTGCGAATATTAATATAAAGCTGCGTTTCCTATACAGAGTATCAATCTGAACCGATACTCCGTGGAAAAATATTATATAAACAACATATACCATCACATCTGGGTTAATTTTGCGCTTCACACCGTCCTCTTTTTCACCACGGGGTTCAGTGAAGGTTATAATGAGTCTTGAACTTAGCGCCGCCGCCCCAGCCATCCCCCCGGAGGCCACCGACGGTGTCTGGCTCGCGGATATCGAAACGGGAGAAACATACGCCCCGTTCGAGGAGATCCGCTATACGAGCGATGAGGATAATTTACTTGAGGTTCGGTATGCCGACCTTCCAACATTTGAAGATTTCCAGGGACAGGGTCGCGGTGTCTGGCGATATCACGCTGCTCTTCCGTTTGAGAATGGAGTTAGCCTTCCTGAGGGAGATACACCACTTCATCGAGCACCCAGTATTCGGGATGCAGCCGGTGTTCGCTCATTGCGTATTAAACATGAGGGGATGAACCCAACTGGATCATTCAAGGATCGTGGTATGACTGTTGGTGTCCGAGTTGCGAAAGAACTTGGCGTTGGACGGCTCGCTTGTGCATCAACGGGGAATACATCTGCCGCACTTGCCGCATACGGTGCGCGCGGTGGGATGCAAACGCTTGTGTTGTTACCCGCTGGAAAGGTTGCAGCCGGAAAGATCGCTCAAGCCGCACTTCATGACGCCCGTATCTTAGAAGTCGATGGCAACTTTGATGATTGTCTCGATATCGTCCAGGATCTTGCTCGGCGTGGTGAAGTGTATTTGTTGAACTCATTAAATCCATTCCGACTTGAGGGACAGAAAACAATCGGGCTTGAAATTCTCGAACGATTTTACGAGGAGTATGGTCGATTCCCTGATCGAATTATCCTTCCGGTTGGTAATGCCGGTAATACTTCAGCTTTATATAAAGCGTTCCGCGAGTTGGTCCAATCGGGAGCACTCAGACCAAGTGAAGTTCCAAAGCTCACGGGCGTCCAAGCGGCAGGCGCAGCACCAATGGTTGAAGCGGTTGAGCATGGATGGTCGGATATCGAGCGCTGGGATGATGTTGAAACCCGAGCAACAGCAATTCGGATTGGAAATCCAGTTAACGCTCCAAAGGCGCTTCCAGGGATTCGTGAAACCGGCGGCACAGCTATTGCAGTGACTGATGATGAGATTACTGTTGCTCAACGTGATCTCGCACGGGAGGGTATTGGTGTCGAGCCCGCATCCGCAGCCTCTGTTGCTGGATTAAAGAAACTCCGTGGTCGGAGTCGAATCGACAGTGATGAAGACGTTGTTTGTCTTACCACCGGACATCTGCTAAAGGACCCCGATGAAGCATTCAAGGCTGGCGGTAATCCAGAACCCGTTGGCGGTGACACTGACGCTGTCTTAGAGCATATCGGCGCGAATTGACATTACCCAGAATCATACATCATATCGACACTCAAACAGAGAATATCCACTCACCGCATATACAGAGAGTCGAGGCGAGTGCCGCGGAGTTCAGATGTGACTCTGAGGTATTTCAATTACATACTCACAGCATTCTGTGACCAACTGTCCTTTTGCTATGTCATACCGATATGTGAACTTCCCGACCGATCGAGCCTTGATCAATTTGTTGAGGAGGTGAATGAGTACGTAGTCTCGTCCAACGCAAAATCACGCCGACGCCAGCATTGATCAACTTGCAATTGCCCAAATTATACATTCAGATATCGCTTGAGCTATTTAGTATCTGAAGCACCGTTGAGAGTCAAATACCGAACATCAATCATCCGCTCGTCGGCAAGAAGTCGCTCAACAACATCGGTTGGGACAGAATCATCAAGATTGTATATTGTCAATGCTTCACCCCCTTCAATATCGCGTCGTGCGTTGAACATCCCGGCAATATTAATATTATGCTCACCGAGCACTGACCCAATAAATCCAATGACACCTGGTTTATCAGCGTTTCGCGCGACAAGCATCTTACCATGTGGGACTGCATCGACTCGATATCCATCGATTTTCACAATCCGCGGTTCACCTCCAGTAAACTGCGTTCCACTTACCGCAAGTTGATCGTCACCGTTGCTTACCTCGACGGTGACAAGACTCTGGAAGTCATCCGATTGCAAACGTTTTGACTCGGTGACATCAATTCCGCGCTCTTCAGCAATTTGTGGCGCATTAACCGCATTCACCTGCCACTCTAATGGCTCAAATACACCCTTCAGTGCTGAAGCGGTGGCGAGTTCAACATCCTCATCTGCGATATCACCCTCATATGAAACCGAGACTGATGAGATACGCCCATCAAGTAGTTGTGCAGCGATCTTTCCGGCTGTTTCTGCAAGGTCAATATATGGGCGAATCCGTGGGAATACACTCTCATCGACTGATGGCGCATTCAGCGCATTCATCACCGGCGCTCCAGCAAATGCAGCATCAATCTGATCAGCGATTGACGTTGCAACATTCTCTTGAGCCGCTTCGGTTGATGCGCCAAGATGTGGTGTAACAACAATATTATCAACGCTGAGTAAAGCACTATCGGGTGCGACTGGCTCATCTGCAAAGACATCTACTGCCGCACCATCAAGCACTCCATCTTCAACTGCTGCGGCAAGTGCGTCCTCATCAACGACGCCCCCACGAGCACAGTTGATCAAATATCCACCATCCATCAATTCAAGTTCTGTCGTTGAAATCATTCCTGCTGTTTCAGATGTAAGTGGAGTGTGGACTGTCAGGAACTCTGCGCGCTCAAGACACGTATCAAATTCAACAAGCTCAGCACCTAGCCGCTCGGCTCGATCCTCGCTAATATATGGATCATACGCAACAAGATCCATCCCAAGACTTTCAAGTCGTTTTGCAACCTCCTGCCCAACCCGACCAAGCCCAACGACACCGAGCGTCTTTCCGTTTACCTCAGTACCAAGATATTCGCTCTTTGCCCACTCACCAGTTCGCAAACGGGCATGTGCTTGTGGAATTGATCGTGCACCTGCAAAGGTCATTGCAACAGTATGCTCTGCTGCTGCGCGAACGTTTCCTTCTGGGGCATTCGCAACAATGACGCCATGTTCGGTCGCAGCATCAATATCGATATTATCAACCCCAATTCCAGCCCGTCCAACGATAATCAGATCTGAGGCAGCCTCAAAGACAGCTTCATTCACGTCGGTTCCGGACCGAACGACGAGCGCGTTAACGTCCGTAATCGTGTTTAAAAGCGCCTCGTCTCCGATGTCGTAGGCCGTCTCAACGCCATGACCGGCGGCTCGAAGCCGTTCAAGTCCAGCATCGTCGATTGGGTCCGTGACGAGTACCTGCATGTGCATAATCACATCCTCGGTCTTCGGTTAAACGTTTCTTCATCGGGACATACAGCTGTCTGTGAACTGTTAATTATGTATGTGTGCCAGTTAGGATATAATTCATACAGCTGATCAACAGAAAAATAGCCTATATTTCAGTCAGTACTTATCTAAACGCTAGGCTCAAATCATTGGCTATCGACACCCCAATATGCGACTCATTGCGTTCGACTTTGATGGAACTCTCTCAGACTCAGAGATGACCGTTCTTCTTGGCGGTCGATGTGGTGTCGCTGACGAGATGGAATCAATTACAGATCGTGCAATGAATGATGAACTTTCATATGCACAGAGTCTCCGAAGGCGTGCTGCACTGCTAGAAGGGCTTGATGATGAGGAAGCCTACAAGGCATTCAATGCTGTCCAACTCCGACCAAGTGCTGGCATGGTCATTGATCGACTTCGTGATGCTGGTCACCATGTTGCTATTTTTACTGGTGGATTCGAACGCGGTGTTGAACAAGCATTAGATAAAACAAATACCACTGTCGATACAATTGTTGCCAATCGGCTTCCGACATCTGATGGTGAGCTCACTGGGACCGTCGATGGACCGCTTATTGAGGGGACAAAAAATGATACTCTTTTATCACTTGCAACAGACTGTGATGTTTCACCTGATCGGACCGTTGCCATTGGTGATGGAGCAAATGACCTCCCGATGCTTGAGGTAGCCGGTCTTGCTGTTGGGTTTACTCCAAAGGATGCTGTCCGTCCAGCATGTGACGTCGTCGTTGCCTCAATGGATCAGCTCATGCATGTTTTTGAGGAGCACAATATTATTTAACTGAGCTATAACAGTGAACCGCCTCAACAAGCGGGAAGACAAGGCGACACTGCTCGATCCTCGTACAGATACTATTATCGGTGATTATACATAAATTATTACATATAAAATATTTATATTTATACACTTCATATGTAATCCCACAGATTTAGCTACCCAGCGTAATATAATCACGCGGAGCCGAGTAGGTATGGGCAGTTCACCGCGGGATGACTCCGACAACAAAGATATCACCTACGGATTTTATGACTTCCGACAGCATACTGAAATAAATACAGCAGACGAAACCCGAAATGGGGTTAGATCGAGATCTATATTCATAAAAAGCAACCCTGCGTCGAGTGTCCTGCTCACACATGGTGGTTGAGTCAGGTCGATGTCACGGTCTATGAGGTGCAAGCGGATACCCCATCCTAAATATACCATGTCTCCCTTCGGAGATCCGACGCACTACCCAAAAACACAACCGAGACTCCGGCGGTCTCGATCAGAGTATGTTGGGGACGCATGATTGGCATGCTATCTCGCGAGAGGAGCCTCGCGGTTTCACCGCGGGAAGGATGTTGATGATAGTATCGGGCTATCCTTCGTCAGTTTTGTTCAGTAACTCACACGTTCCATCAAGACATTGCTGTCCCCGCGATGTCTCGAATATTGGTAATCCGCACGAGCAGACATCAACAACAACACCTGTGGGGATTGCAAACGCAGTCTCGCATGCTGGATATCCACTGCATCCCGCGAGTAATCGACCACTCCGCCGAATAATCTGCATCGGCGCTCCACAGTCTGGGCATGTCCACTCATCATCAAATCGCTCTCGAACAGCGTCATCAAGCGACTCACACTCGCGATCAAGACAGATACTAAACCGTTCGCCAGCTGTTGCTTCGATCATTGGTAGCCCACAACTCTCACAACACTCATCTTGCACAGTTGCACCCTTTGGCAGAGGATATTTGATATCAGAATTGATTACAGTAATCATATTACCGGTCTGAATGAGTGACTCACCACTCTTTGGGTGTCTCCCGACTGGTATACCTGCCTCCGTCACCGGATACTCTGCGTGACCAGTAACTTCGTGTCCAATAATGCGCAGAACCTGTTCACCCGCCCGTGCGGTAATTCCAAACCCACCTACATCGCTCTCAACTGTGATTGAATCAGAGCGTGTAAGCCATGCGACAGGCTGATATCCATCAGTGTCGTGAACGAGGACAGTTTGATCAGGTTTAATAATTACAACGACACGTCCACGTTGCGTTTGGTCATCTGATCCCTCAAATGTTGTTGTACAGTCACCGGCAAAGACCCGGATTGTTTTATCCACACCGGTGTTGGGTGCTAATTATATCATAAGCATTCGCGCGAATTTACTTCAAGTAAAACGGATACACGATCCCCTGATTTCACCCGGGGATGACTCGCTGTTATTCATTATCGACCACTGATACTGCTCGTTGCGCACGGACTGGATGTAGTGGCTCCGCCGGAAATGTTATTTCAATCGTAAATTTCAGTCTCTCAGTATCTGCACCGAAAACCCCGACTGGAACAGTTGTTGTATTATCCAGGTATGTCTCTGTTGCTGTCATCTCAATATTATTAACTGTAATACGAATTCCGACATACCCACTACCACCAACATTTCGAATTGTGACCTCACAAATCTCATTCGCGCCACGAGTGATTTCATCAGGGAGCGATTCCCATCTCACATCAATATCGGGAAACTCCCGTGCATTTGTCACGATCTGCTTTGCAACACCTTCAGTCAGTCCTGCGCGCTGGAGTTCCGTTACCCCAGCGTCGATAATGTCCGCTGGACTATGCAACCCACCAGTTGCAAGTTTATTTGCTCGTGTTGCGCCAATTCCATCAATAGCAGTCAGCGCAACAGCATCACGCGAAACCCCGTGTTCTACGCGCGCTGCGACCCGGCGTGCTAGATTCGCTGCTCGCGGTCCTGCGAAGGAGTCAAGAAATTCCCGAAGTGCTGAAAGCAGTCGACGGGCGTTCTGTCGGATAATCCATGCATCTGATCGAAGATCCGCAGGTGTTGCCCCATTCATCCCAGCATAGAGGATTGCAAGCACCTTTTTTGACCCATCTTCAAGCTCGGTCGAGATGGACGCATCCGATAGGACCTTATCAATGGCATCAGATTCTGATTGTCGAGCTGAGACAGCATGAAACTCACCTGCACCAGCAACGGTCTCAAGAATTCCAGTTGCGGTGAGTGTCCCCCGATCACAAAGCGAATCAAATCTCTCGGCAGTCGACAATCGCAGGTAATATTTCGAGGTAAGTCGCCCAAGAGTTGTTCCACTGACAGAGAGGTCATCATCCATCTCCACAAATCCCCGGTTGACGAGTGATTCGAGTGTCGATCGCATGCGTTCTTTGAGCGTATCAAAGTCATATGCATCAGGATTTGACTCAGCACGTCGATAGTAGAACGTCGTCTCAAGCCATGTAAGGACGTCATCAAGATCTTTGATAGTCCCCATTGCAATTTCAGCGTTGAGATGTGAATCAAGATCCTCAGCAAGCCGAGATTCGATTTCTTTTCCTTCTGCGAGTAATCGACGATACTTTTCAGCTTCTGAGCGGTCACAAACCACCCACCCGTATCCAACATCATCATAGCTTGGTCGTCCTGCTCGCCCAAGCATCTGTAACACATCAAGTGGTGAGATATCGACTTCTCCCTCGAGCGGGTCATGATACTTTGTATCTCTGATAACTACACATCGTGCAGGAAGATTCACACCCCACGCTAGTGTTGACGTTGAGAAAAGTAATTGAATTTCTCCAGATTTAAACCATGATTCAACACGGTCACGATCGTCTTTTGCTAGTCCTGCATGATGAAACCCAACACCGTCAGGGGCTGCTTTGCTTAGTGCATCATTTTCTAATTCCTTCGCACTCGTATGGAATTCATACTCTCCACGTGCACCCATTGGAATATCTCGTTGTGCAATTTCATCCCGTGCCTTCCCAGCAGCACGGACCGCGTCTTGGCGTGATGACACAAAGACAAGTGCTTGTCCACCATCCCGGAGGTGTTCCTCAGCACAATCGAGTGCCCGATAGAGTCGTCGATACTTATCTGCAAACGTATTGTCACCGTGGGTGTACAGCTGAATGCCAGTGTGTAGCTCTACCGGACGATAATCCTCTCCAAATTGAAATGTTGTTTCCGACGATGCATCGAGCCACCCAGCGACATCATCAACATTCGACATCGTCGCTGAGAGTGCAACAATTCGGGGATCACACAACCGACGAAGCCGTGACACTGTGACTTCTAAAACACCACCTCGCCTGTCAGAGTCAAGGAGATGAACCTCATCGATAACGCAACAGTCAATATCAGTAATAAACGAATATCGTGCCGAGTCGTGCTTTCGTGTCGCTGAATCGGTTTTTTCTGGAGTCATGACCAGGATATCGGCTCGCTCTGCTCGTCGGGTGTTGAGTTCACGCTCGCCAGTAACGACATACACTGAGTATCCAAGTGACTCAAATCTATCCCACTCGGACTCTTTTTCGTTTGTCAGCGCTCGCAATGGGGCAATAAACAATGCTGTTCCATTGTGACGCAACGCCCGACATATTGCTAACTCTGCGAGGGCAGTCTTCCCACTAGCTGTCGGTGCAGCAACAACAACATTTGACTCGGTTTGTAGAATTCCTGGTGCTGCCTCTTGTTGCATTTGATTGAATTCATCGAAACTGAACGCATCAGCAAACTCTGGGACAACATCTGCAACTTTCACGCATTACCCTCCCAATGTGAAATCCGTCTACCAACATGTGTGGACTGATTTTTCCAACGACGTTGATACCTGCTTCGACACCGACATACACAGGCATGTATAAATCTGTATTCGCATCTCGTTTTATTATCCTGCACGCACCACCACCTTCGACTGACTTGACACTGAAATCGATGTGAGCACTGGAATCGACGGTTGTGTCCGTTCTTACACTTATGATATGTATGATAATTACCGCTAATTAGCAGACCTGGGACAGATAGACTCACATTGTTTATCGAGTCCCCAAGTGAAAAAGACGTTTCTTCTTCAATACAGCTATATGAGACATTCCATTTCTATGATAGAGTAAGGATCCGGCTTCCTCAGTCTATCTCAAAGTCTCTTTACGACGTGAATCGGCATATGCTCAAATTTAATACGACGATGCGGTCAACGCTGATGTGAATGAGGCGGAGAACATCCATCTCGACATCAACAACACAGAAAGTCACTCCGGATCTTTCGGGTGGCTGTCCGAGGATAGGAGTACCAACTGGTTGCCACAGCCCGAAGTCTCCCTGTATGACTTGTTTACTGGATTCCAACCGCAGGCATAACTTCTAAACTGCCTCGGGGTCAGATCAACATCAGAGCCCCGAGGCATTCGCCTTGCTCATCTGTCGACTGCAAACGGTAATATCCAACCCCACTCTTTGGATTCCTCCACCTTCGGACGGAAAAGAGTGTCAAATACGTCTGTTCGCTCAGTGAATAAATCACCGTGGAGCGATTGCAACAAAGATAGAAGTCCACTGCGATAATATAGGAATAGATGGAAGGGACACTTGTTGATGGAACCGTTCAGGTTGGTGCAGACGCCAAACAGCGCTTTCATGATGCTCGAGGATATGGGCGCATGCGCGATAGCACAATAGTTGAACTCGCCCCCGTCGAAGCAGCACACTTGCTTGCCCGTGGCGATCTTGAGACGGTCATCATCGATGCATCCTCATGTGCGGGTGAGACAGTTTCGGTAGATGACGTAAATACCACACCACATATCGGTGCATCCGATACGTCTGGACCACACTCAGCAGATGACTCATCGACATATCACGTCGGATTTCGAGGGTTCCTTGCATATACAGATGCAGCCCGTCAATTTGCGGTGTATAAAGATCTCCGTGACCGCGGATTTTATCTCTCACCTGCCCGCTCGTCATGGCCTGGTGTTGACCCAGCAGTTGGTAATCAGATCGATTTTATTGTCTATCCACGTGGCATGGGACCACATGATGATGAAGTCGCCCATCAAATCCGCGTCATCGGTGAACGTGAGACTGTGTCAATGTCGGCCCTTGGTGATGTTGTTCTTGCAGTTGTTGATGAAGACGGCGAGTTAACATACTTTGAGACTAATTCTAACTCAGCATTTCATGAGGTCATCTCTCATGACGAAGATAATACAGATTCCAAAGATATTGATCTAAGTGAAATCAATGATAATCAAACAATTCAAGACCAATCATCGCTCCCAGCAGATCTAAGCGCTGACGTGATTCATGATCGCGTCGTCTGTTATGACGCCACTGATTCATTATATGACGAGAATTTCTATGGACAGCGATTATTCGGTCGTAACGCCGATACAGGTCCAATTCAATTTTCACTTATTGAAGCTGCATACCTTGCCCAGCAGGGTGTAATCGCAGTCGATACAGCCACAATTGTTGCTATCGGACGTGATGTTGAGGGTGAGCGGTTTGACCGTCGTCTCCGTGTGTATGCAGCACTGAGAAATCATGACACTGTTCCGAAAAGTGGATTTAAATTCGGAGCGGATTTCCGCGTTTATAGAACATTTGACGGGATCGACTCACTCGATCATTCAACTGATCTCATCCGTGTCTGTCAAACCGATATGAAAATATATCCACGCGATTTATCGTTAGATATCAGATTGGCTGGTGGGGTCCGCAAGCGAATGGTTTTTGCGCTCACCCCAGCCAACGGCGATATACACTGGCTTTCGGTAGCCCGACTCACTTTATGACACGTGACACTGAAGACGACATCACTAACACTGGTTCAGAGACAGAAACAGAAACAAAGACAGAAACAGA
>ERZ1034509.20-NODE-20-length-23975-cov-23.305017_pt1 | contig 23975 bp, 25 predicted proteins | sample MGYA00520682_ERZ1034509 | MGnify/ENA primary metagenome ERZ1034509 (study PRJEB33760, sample SAMEA4777697) | hypersaline lake metagenome | biome: hypersaline environment; feature: brines | place: Spain | collected 2014-08 | depth 0 m ...
AGTATGGGGTTGTCACGCTTGCATTCACACTTCCAACGGCGTGGTGTTCGCCTGCGTTTGCGTGGATGATGTCGGTTGACGCTCGCGATGAGATTGAATCAATCGCTGGTGTGAATCGGGCAGTCATCCGCCTTCGTGAGCATATGCATCAAGATGAAATCAATGAGGGCGTGAACGCCCGACAGTCATTCGATGCATCATTCCCAGACGCCGATGGTGAGGTCGCCTCTGTCCGCGCAACGCTTGATGACAAGGCGCGTCTCTCACGCCAGTATGAAGCAGTCGAATCACTGCTTGAGGCTGATATCACACCGGCACAGATATGTGGATTAACACCAGCAGATATCGATATTCACACTGGTGATGATCGCCGCTCTGAGGATGCATTTGCGGCAGTATATCTTGAAGCGGAATCATTTGCAGTGACAGTTCCAGCGCGTCCGCTTGATCGGTATCTCCGGAAGGCGCGAACAGTCGAATATATTACGACAGAGAATGACACGTTGTTTCGCACACCTGAGGGCGAACCGGTCTCCGTTGAGAACTTTGAACTCGTCCATCGACGAGGAAGGCTTGCACAGACGAATATGACTGGACAGGGTGGTGTCTGTGATGCGCTCAATGAAAGCCGTCGAGACAAACTCAATCGCGATACACCAGTCGCTGCGGATGCTGATTAGCGACGTTTGAGACTAGAGACAGTTTAACGTCGAATATTCGGTGTTTGTAGCGTCGTGATCTGATGATAATCCAACTTTTTATTATGCTTATGATCGTGTCCACGAGGATTTAGTCAGTATATTAAAATTGATGAGCAGCACCGCTGATCAAGACAACATCAGACTCTGTTGTGTATCAGATACCGTCGAGAAGAAACGCATGCGGTGGGACTGGGATTTGAACCCAGGAGGCCATATGGCCACCTGCTCTCAAGGCAGGCGCGTTAGTCCACTCCGCCATCCCACCTCTATTCATCATAGTAAGGTCTGACGGTTAATGATTGTCGGTCGCAGTCGAGAACCTCGGTGTTTTTATTTATCATGATGTTCGTGTGCTTGCTCTTTTCTTTACCAGATCAGTCATTTTGATATATCGGTGAATTATTCTAGCGAACTCATGTTCACCAGTGTGAGAATTCATTGTTCAGTTACGATGACTTGACATTTGTTTTAGTATGGAAGGCAAGCACTGCACTGCGCACATGTGATATAATTAGTCCATATCCACTCCAGTGGTTTGGGCATACTACAGTATACCGGACAGTGTTAGCCATTTCAAGCCAGATATCCTGACGTCTCACCCGAACTGATTGGCAACGAGATTATCAATAAAATCCCGTGTCATTTTATGCCCGTTATGATATCCCCGACACCGACAGCCGTGAGCACGTCCTCAATAGCCTGTTCAGCTTTCGTATCGCTCACGAGGACAGTGACATGAACCATGTCATCTATTGCGTATTGATATGCGAGCCCCGCTAGAATGGTGTCCGTTTTTTCAATGTTATCCTCGGTAACGTCCTCGACAGAGAGATTCAGCATACGCTTCCGGTCTTGTCGACGACTTCAGAAACGCGGGGGATTGAAGAATCGACTCGCCCGGATTCAAGCCACCGAGCGTTTTGTGCCGCTTACAATTGGGTACGCTAACATATATATATACGTCTGTGCTTTCTCACATTTCTTCGGCAACATGCCCTGGGATCTGCACTGAGAGGTTTCGACGCGTTACGAACTGTTCGAGCGGCATTTGACAATGGGTGGGGAATAATCATTGATACTCCCTCACCGACGGATGGCGACGCTGTCACCGCGAGCGATATCGCCAAGCGAACTATTATGAACAAAATCGATCAGGGCGAACACGAACACGAAGTCGAAAGAACAGATACGATTCTCGCTGGGATAGCGGTCCAGTACGTGAGAGACCGTTCAACGATGGGTATCATAGTCTTCACAGATAATAAACCGGTAGGAAGAGCATCGAGAACGCAGTCCAGACGCACAGGTACACGGGCACAATCGCAGCTCACGGATTAAAAGATATCATTGGTGATGATTCGGGCGACTCAATGCAGCCAATCTAGATCAGCATTTTCGAGATGGCGTAATGCAGATCCCTTGCTCGAGTAACTACCTGCAACCACCTGCAACCACCTGCAACCACCTGCGTTCCTCATTCCTGCAGCGCGTAGCGCAGTCAATGTGATATTCGAGGCACCCTTATCCTATCTGACGGCATCTACTTGGGAGACACGCCGGTCGCCTAGCCACATTGAGTAACCTATTCGATCCAGAAGCCACGCTGACGGGCTTCGATCTCCGAGAGCACCGTCGAGAGGACATCATGCCAGTCAGTCGGGTGTGTCGGATCGTCGTTGGGAGTTGGGAGTTGGTGTCTTTGGTTACGAGCGCTATGACCAGACAGATGTCTGCCCCACCAGTGATTGAATGCTCCTGTCTTGCGGGATTCATGATAGTGGGGCGAAAAGTATCCGTTTTCAAACTAGACAATCTCTAGACAGGCACTCCGAACGCAGTCAGGGTATCGTTGTCTATTATACTGACGGACCAGTCGTTCGGACACGAAGTCAGGCTGATTATCAACTTCGCTGAGCCGGTCATCCATCGCGAGACGCTCCCGAGTGATCTCTAGCCGGTCGAAATCAATCGCCCTACCGGAAATCAAATCGAATTCCCAGTCGTGTCCTCGCGGCTGGCAGTCATACCGTGGATTCGAGACCTGTGACGTCGCCAGACATGATTGTGAGTGCTCGTTCAAGAAGTGACATACGACGGCGAGCGGTTTCCCACGACCAGAGGTGCTCCCAAACTGCCTCAATAGACTGGTCGCTTTCTACGGCGTACTGTGTAATCGAGACGCTTGTCATGGACTCGGCGTCAAATTCAATTTCAAGTGCATTCACCCGCTTTGACTCCGATTGTAGCGAGTCGAACAACTCTTCACTATTCTATTCGCGTCGAAGCGTCTGGACACGTCGCCAGTTTAGGTACTCCTGATTCCGTTTATACGTAGCTGGCGAGCCCATGACCTGCATGACGGTTTCCATTCGTTCGAACCAGTCCAAGTATTCACGCGCGGCGTCTACTCCGTGTCCCGCACGTTTGGCAACCTCGCTTGCCGTCGTCGGATCGTCGAGCCCGAGCACGGCATCGAAGAAATCGTCCCGTGTTTGATCCCCATGGACAATCTCCTCCGGTGAGGTCAGTGCGTTCAAATCTGGTGCGCATTCGTTGGTGTCGGCTTTGATATTCGAACGCGGATCCTCCATGCCAGATTACGCGGATCAGGACGTCAGTCGACGTCGAAACCAATTGTGACTGACGACCACTCCAGTCGTACAATCCTTCTCACCGACAGAGCGAGCTCAGTGAAAATCAACGTCGTGCGTGCATCGGGTGAGTTCGCAACAGAATTACAAAGATGCGAGAGGGAAGCAGCGACGACTGACCACTCCCACATGCGGGCAGCCGTTACGGTTCTCACGGTGCTGTCGTGCCAACATTCTCATTCGATCTCGCAAAAGAGATGTTAATTTCGAGACCGTCATACATCAGTTTCGGTTTCTTGACGTTGCCTGACCCGTCACCTTCGAACTCTATAACACCGATATCGTCGAGCTCAGAGAGGTTTCGGTGAACCTGCTCGTAGTCCCGGTCTACCAGTTCGGCGGCTTCGCAGGTGCTTTCAAGTTCATGTTTGGATATTACCTCTAACAATCCCAAGTTCTTCGGACTGAGGAGCCGGCTGAGTTCAGCGTACGAACCGAAGTTCAGTATCGGTTGGGCGTCATCGAGATCTTCACCTTCTTAAACGGCTTTGACACGACTACGCATGCGTCAATCGAGGGGGTCGCGTCCGCCGATGATAACTTTGAGCGTGGGCATGGTGTGTTCTTCCTGGAAGCGTCTTCCTCCGACCAGTCTACCGGAACGGGCGTTATTTTTTAATTTCACGATTGAAGCGGTCGTAAAGTACCTCGGAGTTAGATCAATATCAAAGCCCCGAGGCTTCATCCTTTTGTGGGTCAACACCACACCCGCAGGCGAATTTCATTCCTCCCGACTTTTTCGGCAATGAGTCGGCTGGAATAGACACCCGAACACCCGCTGTGTCCGTGGAAGTCGGTCGCTGCACCACGACCACGACCCGACAACACCTGTCGCACCGCCACTGGCGGATTTTGAGAGCATTTCCAAGCTCTCGCAGCCAGCATTGGATTAATATCGTTGATTCGTCTTTGAGATTTTCTGGCTCTGTTTTTGTGTTTAGAAGGCGTAGTAAAAGCCTATGTCGAGTTCACGCTTGTGGTCACTTGAGAAAGAGTATCCAGTCAGCGAGCTGGGGATCTTTGGGTCGTATACGCGTGGTGAACAACAACCCTGCCGCGAAGCCGACAGGTGGTTCTTCATTCACAAGCAGATCCCGAATCTGATGGAGCATGACGGAATCAGCGAGTCCAATGGAGCTGTCGATGTTTGTGGTCATCAGTCACCGTGTCGCTGCGCCGAGATCGCGGCTTGGGCGATATGGAGATTCCATTCAGTCGTCTGTCACTTAGAGACCGTCTCCCACGCCCCTTCAGAAGGGCTGCTCCCAATCGACGTCACTCGTGACTTCGCGGTTGGTCACTAGTCAAAAGTGGTCGTCCTCACGAGAGCGATGTGGCACGACGACGAGCTGGACCGTCGTCCGGGCCGTCGGTGAACTCGACCGCGCCATCTCGTACTCTGCGACGAACGTGTCTTCGTCGTGGTCGGCGATGAATTGCTGTACTTTCCGTGTCTGTAGCGCACGCATGACGAACTCGACATCCAGTTCTTTCAGCGCCAACGCGAGATGGACGCGGTAGAACTGACGGTCGACCGCGTCCTCATCAAGTCCACGAAGATGGTAAAACAGTGCTCTCGCTGGCGGATTCCGTGACTCGGCTCCAACGTTTACCTCGTCACCACGAGCGAGTTGGTAAGCTTTCGCACCAGCGTTCACAAACTCGTTGTCGAAGGCGATCCGAGCGAGGACTCCGGGCAAGTCCTCGCTCGGATAGGTCGCATTGTCTGCGGTGCCGAAATCGAGCTCTGGAAACAGTAGCGATGATGCCGCCCGACTCACCTGTTTCGCCTCGGCTGTCTCGACCATATCGAGGGCCGTGTTGAATCGGTGTAAGGCGTTGGATTTCACTGTTTCACGGCCCGCTTGATGTTGTAGACCACACACATCAGGGCGACCTCACGGAACTCACGGTACCAGGAACGCGCTCGCACGGCGAAGCCGAGCGAGTGCTTGACGACCGAATTGACGGTTTCAGTCATTGAGCGCTGGTTGTAGCGGTCATCGTCAATTCGGGCGTTGTGCGTGTGATCGTACGCAGCGAAGATGCGATGCTTGATCAGCGGTCGAATGTCGAGGTCACGCAATGCCTCTCTGAGTGCTTTCTTGTCGTAGCCCTTGTCGGCGGCGAGACTGAGCAGATCGCCCGCGTTCCGGCGGGCGATCTGCGCACAGAGGTCGGCATCACTCCTTTCACGGGTGGTAGAGCAATGCACGTCAAGGATTGCTTGCGTGTCTGTATAGACGAGTTTCGTGACTTTCAGCTTCTGCGCGCGATAGCTCGTTCGCTGGCAGTGGTGGCGGACGCCGCAGATTGCTCGATCACGTCGCGGGTAGCGGTGATGTGGAGATACCACGTTCCCTCGCGCTCGAACAGCCGACTTTCACCCATCTCGGCGTCGTCTGCGTACAACGCTTCGAGCCACTCCCACTGGTCGGGATTGGCGCATGCTGGAATCCAGAGGTGGTGATCCTCGTGGTGCGGGATTTTGACGTACCACTCGACAGCGTTCTGTGGCTGGTGGTCGAGTTGCAGTCCCTCGTTGGTAAACCGCACTGGGTGGTCGTCGTGAAGTTCGTCGGCATCATAGCTGTTGTGGAGTTGTGGAACGTACTGCTTGAGGGCGTTTTTTGCGTAGCCGCTCAGGTCGTACTCGACAACCACGTTGTTGGCGGCTGACTGTGTGTCACAGCCAGCAGTGAAAGCAGCTTGAAGCGCCTGCTGGTACGCATCTCGTACCTCATGAAGCTTCTGCCACTTATGAAGGTTCGGGTCCACAAGCTTCAGTTCGAGTGTCTTCGTAATCTCACCCATTGTCGCCTTATTCTCCATTTCAGTTGTGAGGAACATATAGCTGGACCATCTAGACTGAAAGTGAAGCGGTGAGAAATCCAGATTGCGAGAGAACGGTAGGCTGTCATACTCTGGTGTCCGCTCGACCCCCGCCTGTTCGCTCCTCGGTTCCGACAGAGCGTCGGAACACTCGTCACTCACGGAAAGACGGGGGTATGCGCTCGTATCTCTATCACCCCCTTTTCGTCGATACAAACGCATTCGTAGCTCTGTTCACTCCAGGTATATCATAAGAAGGAATTAGGAAATAGTCAACTCTAAGTTAGGCTATTCTGAGACAGACTACCCAGACTATTGTCACTGGATGTGTGCCTGTCATCACCGTTTGCAATCCGCTCACTTGCTGCAGTCACCGATTCCGGTATCCACTCGCAGAACTTTTCGAAATCCTTCGCGCCAGCGTCCTCAGCGATTCCGCGGAGCGTGCCGACGCGGACGTGATCGTGGAGCGGGATGGTCACGCTGCGTTTTTTTACCTCCGGTCCGTCCGGGTGCTCCCACTTCAGGACCGCGTGATCACCGGGTGTGCGAACCCACTGGAAGTTCCCCTTGTTGACGAGTGCTTTCGCCACTTCGTACCCGCTGAAATCTCGCGTGACCATGCTGGTCGCTACTTGAGAATGTCCGGGAGCTCGCCGGTAGTGTTGTCGTCGGGGTCGATGCCCGCCTCTCGGAGCTCCTCATCGGTGGGCTGGTCGCCACGGTCGTTCTCCACGGCGTCGATGACGTCGTCGAGGTTGTCGAGGGCATCGTCACGAGTCTCGCCCTGCGTCGTCAGCCCACGTCTCTCGTCGCGTGCGGTCCACCAGCCGTCGTCGTTCTGCGTGAGGGTGATCTTCGCGCTCGGGGTGTCGCTGTGGTTCGCGCTCGAATCGGTGCTCATGCTTCCTCCGTGACGCTCCAAGCGAGGGAGTTCCCGATCATGTCCTTCGTTATCTTCTCGTCTTCTTCGAGCTGGCGAAGCCGGTAGTCAGCGCTCGGGCGCTTGATCCCGAGTTCCTCAGCCACCTCGCTCGTGCCCGCCGGTTCGTGCGCTTGAACAGCATCGAGTACCTCTTCCTCGGTGTGTTTCGGGATATACCGGCCTCGCTCGTCTCGTTTAGTCTCACTCATACAAGTAGATACGTTGGCGGGGTGTAAAACCCATCTACTGTGGAGTAGAAGGTCAAGTTTTATACCCTACTCTATAGGCGAAGCAGGGCGACAACCCCGCCCTTGAGGTCTGTCTCTCACCTACAAATCGAGTCAGGATTTTAGCGGAACGGGATCGGGATCGGCGAGCCCGACTGAAATCCTCGGTATCTACAGTTTCAGGATCTCTTTGGAACAATTGTAGTGGAGTTGATTACCGGCGTTCTGTCACCCCCACAGCCGATATCACTGTCTGAATCGCTTCTCGCCTCGATTTTTTGCGTTCAAAATACCTCTGAGAGCGTCTGACACGTCCGGTTACGACTCCACGAACTTATGGGTAAAAGACAGTCTAAAGACGCGGGTATTCTCCTTGCTCTATATAAATATACTTCTCTGAAAGATTATTGTTGTGTCCGTAGGTGGCTTGTCTCCTTGAGACAGCGGCAGGAACGACGATCATAAATATTTGTTGCCACCCAAACCCATAGCCAGTATCGCGAGCCTTATGACATGTATCCAGCGCCGCTATCGATTACACAATATTTTAATGCGAGCGTTGTTACTCAGAGTTTGAGTAACTAATGTCGATCATTGTCACTGGCGGCGACGGATATCTTGGCTGGCCGACTGGGCTTCGGATTGCATCAGAGACAGACGATCGTGTGCTTCTTGTTGATAATCTCGCTCGTCGAGAGTGGGTTTCCGAAGTTGGGTCTGTGTCAGCAACACCAATCGCCTCAATGGAAACCCGACTCACCGCCGCTCAGGAAGTTCACGGGCTGAGAAATCTTTCATTCGTCCAAGGCGACCTCACTGATCGCTCATTTGTGGATGAATTGTGCCAAATCCACGAACCACAGGTAATTGTGCATACTGCGGCACAACCGTCCGCGCCGTATTCACAGATTAATGGTGAGCGGGCGAATTATACACAGCAAAATAATATGCAGGCAACGCGGAATCTCGTGTTTGGCTTGCATGAAAACGACCTTGTCGACACACATCTTATTGAAACGACCACAACAGGTGTCTATGGCGCTCCCGAGTTCCCAATCCCAGAGGGTGGCACAGTGATGGAACATCAAGACAGTCGTGATGAGGTTCCATTCCCAGCGATGGCGGGATCCTGGTACCACATGACGAAAAGTCACGACGCTGCTAATCTTCGTCTTGCACATAGTCAGTTCGATATCCCGATTAGTGATGTTCGCACTGCAATCACGTATGGAGCCGGAACAAAAGAAACCAGAGCGGACGATAGACTCATGACTCGGTTTGATTTCGATTATTACTTTGGTGTCGTTGCACATCGATTTGCCGCACAAGCGGTTGCTGGATACCCAATTACGGTGTATGGAAAAGGAAAACAGCGGAAGCCATTCATCTCGCTTGAGGATGCTGTCGAGGGGCTGACTCGGTTAGCAGTCACTGAGTCTAATGAACGACCAGATGATCATGTTGTTTACAATCAGGTGACGCGACCAATCTCAATCGTTGAGATGGGAACGACCATTGCTGATGTCGCTACAGAATTCGGGTTCAATACCGATGTTGAACACTTCGAAAACCCACGGGATGAGGATGAGACACACAAAATGGAGATTGAAAATAACCGATATGCGAATCTGATTGGCGGTCAGTCTGTGACATTTGAAGAGGGAATTCGCGAAGTGTTTGAAACGCTTACAGATTGCACAGAGCGTATCAAATCACATGAAGATCGATTCCTTCCTAGCGTGCTTGAGGACCGATTAGCGGAGGAAGCGGAGTGACCACGAACAGCGCAAGCGCAGGGCATGTGCTCGTCACGGGAGGATGCGGGTATATCGGAAGCGCGCTGATTCCACAGTTGCTCCAAAATGACTCTGTGAGCCATGTCACTGTATTCGATAGTTTTGCTTCGAGTTCCCCACAGAATCTTTTTGCAACAGGGCTGGGATCGACTGATAAATTATCATTCATTCGTGGAGATATCCAACAGTACGGCGATGTTGAAAACGCAGTTCATGGTGCTGAAACAATCATTCATCTCGCAGCGATAACTGGAGCGGCAAGCACACATGATCGTCGTGAGGAAACGTTCGCAATCAATTATGACGGCACAGAAAACGTGCTTCGTGCAGCAGGAAAGTTTGGTGTCAAAAATGTCGTGTTTGCCTCATCGTGTAACGTGTACGGGCGCGCTGCCGAGACAGAAATTACTGAACACACTGACCCAGACCCGCTCAATCCATATGCTGAATCGAAACTCAAAGCGGAGTCCCTCCTACGGGATGCAGTCGATACGTACAATTTCGACGGGACTGCATTACGGATGAGTACGAATTACGGTTATGCACCAGGCGTTCGATTCAATCTTGTTGTGAATCACTTCGTGTTCCGTGCGCTGACGGACCGTCCGTTGACTGTGTATGGCGATGGAAGCAACTGGCGACCATTCATCCATGTGCATGATGCAGCACGGGCGTACGCACATGCTGCATGTAATCCACAGCAATGGTCACAATTTTGCTATAACGTTGGAGCGAGCACACAAAATTTCCAGATCGAGACAATTGCGCAAGCTGTCCGCGAGGAACTTGATCAAACACTCGAAATAACATATCTCCGGGATGAACATCCTGGACCGTCGTATCACGTGAATTTTGACCGACTCGGTGAAACAAAATACCAACCAAAATACACTCTTCAAGAGGGTATTACAGAACTTGCAACGCAGTTTACAGAGATGAAATCACGGACAATCACAGCGGAGCAGGGATTATGACCACAGAACAGAGTAACTCACTGCACGTCGCAGTAACCGGTGCAGCAGGATACATTGGAAGTCGGGTAGTTAGATTACTTCAAAACGCACATCCAGAGTGGGCGCTCACCACCATCGATAATTTCTATCTTGGTGACGTACGCGGGATAGGTGAGACGGACGTCGTACATGTCGATGTTCGGAATCGGTCTGCACTGGAGGATGCGCTCACCGGGTCAGATATCGTGTTACATCTCGCAGCAGTGAGTGGCGTCGATGACTGTGAGACGAATGCTGACCTTGCGTACGAGGTGAATGTTACTGGCACGACGAACGTAGCGTGGTTCTGTCGAAAAACCGGCGCAGCGCTTGCATTCCCATTCAGTATGGCTGTGCTTGGTGACCCAGAGTCATTCCCAATCAGCGTTGATGACGGTCGTGATCCAATGAACTGGTATGGACGAACAAAACTCATTGGCGAGCGTCTTGTCGAGGAGTTTGCAGCGGATACCTTCCCAGCGCATCTATTTCTCAAATCGAATCTATATGGGGAGCATACAATTGATGGACAACGCGTCTCGAAAGGAACGGTCATCAATTTCTTCGTTAACAGAGTATTCGATGAGAAGCCATTGACAGTGTACGAGCCGGGAACACAATCACGGAACTACATTCATGTTGATGATGTTGCCCGGGCATATGTTCGAAGTGCTGAGCGATTACAGGAACAACTCAACCGGGATGAAACAGGCATCGAAAAGTACGAAATCGCCTCAAAGGAAGACCCAGGAATCATGACGGTCGCCGAGACGGTTCGACAAAGCGCACAAGAAGAGATTGACACAGACGTAGACGTCACTCTCGTTGAAAACCCACGAGGTGGTGAGACGCTCGTTGATCGGTTTGAGGTTGATATCTCAAAAGCACGTGAGCAACTCAATTGGGAGCCACAACATACAGTCGAGTCATCAATCAGGCGATTGCTGCAAACGAAAAACACCGAGTGATAGAGCTTCAAGTGTCACCGATTCCGCTCACATGACTGGGGATGATGCGCAGGCTATGGGTTTGGGCGGTCATCCACTGTGTCATACTGCCAAATAAGATCAAAATATCGCTCTAATCCGGCGACAAACGACGCATTATCGGTGATAGCCGCCTGTCGATTGTGCAATGGAATATCTTCTTCCTCAACAAGCAAAACAGCAGCTCCGGAGTCATATGATAAACTAGGGTCGACGACCGTCCCCCGCCATGGGAGTCGCTTTGCACTAAATCGATACTCGATCGCTGGATATGACGAATTGAGATGCTGACGCATCCGTTGTTGATGTGCTTGATTTGATTCCTCAAGTAATTCTGGATCAAGAAAGAGCACGCGTATCTCACAACCACGCTCAAGCGCGTCAGTAACTGCTGGCTCGACCGCGTCAAAGTATTCAAAACTTTTTGTAATGACATGGACGCAATTCGTCGCATTACGATAGATCGAGCGAGTCTCGCGCTCACTCGGCTCTCCAACATCGACAACGTGGAACAACTCTTCCGTCGTTGAGATTTCATCTCGTCCACGTTCATATATCGGGGCGAGTGTCTCAACGAACTCTTCTTCGATATCCTCAATCTGCTTTTTGAATGAGGCATATTCCTGTCGTTCGTTCTCGATTGCTTGATCAAGAAGCTCTGCTGGTGGCTTCGTCTCATATTCCTTTGGACGCCCAGGAATTATTTTGATGAAGCCTTCATCGGAAAGGTCATCAAGAACACCATAGACTCGTGCTTTTGGGATCCCTGTCGCTTCTGAGAGACTCGGAGCAGTGCTGCGACCAAGTTCAATAAGCGACTGGAGAGCCTGTTCTTCATACTCAGTCAGTTCAAACGCATCGAGAAGCTCTGATGGCTGGTGAGAATCATTCATATATGGTAAGTGATCTGCTGAATTCTGTTCGCGCCCCTCTATGAGGCGATGCCACAGTCGTTATGCGATAGATTGTGTTTCAGATACGTACTGTTGTCGATGTTTCTCAGTCGGCGGTGACAGGATACTATGCATAGTGTGTCAGAGTATCGAATCACAATAACACTGATATGCCTATTTTACTCGGTGAGCCAATTCGAACTCATGTTACTCCAACGACGGCTGGGGAGACAAGTCTGTCTTTGTCAGTTGTCGCCAAGAGCCGTCGGGTAAGCGGATCGGGATCGCAGTCATCAACTACATCAACGAAAGGTTGATATGAATATTAGCTAGTAGTGACTCAGATTCTGAGTAAATACAGCAGTAGAATTAAGTTACCAGTCATTGAATAAACACGTGATGAACGCAGAGCACGATGACAGAACGCACCTGAGTGAAATTGAGGATGGCGCAGGATGCACTGAAATCTGGGAGTATCTCACCGAGAGACGTGCAGATGCTACGTCTGATACCGATGTTCCTGAGACGAGTGATAGAACCACGAGTATGAACTGATTCGTAGGGATAGCTCAACAACGAATTGGCTGCCGTCAATAAACGTGATTATCAAAATGCGTGAAAACAAAATTCATGTGACTGCTCTGAGTGAGACGATGTATGACAATTGATACCGCTGTGATTCTTGCAGCGGGCGAGGGAACCCGACTCCGCCCACTTACAACCCACAGACCAAAGCCAATGTTACCGGCTGGTAATATTCCAATTCTCGAACACGTACTCAATAGTCTTGTTGAGGCTGGTATCAGTGAGATCCACCTCGTTGTTGGATATCAACGTGTGCGGGTTCAGAATCACTTTGGGTCGACATACCGCAACCGACCGATTACGTATCATATACAACACACACAACTCGGGAGTGGGCATGCACTTCTTCAAGCAAATGAAACAATTGAAACTGATTTTCTTGTGCTTAATGGTGATCAAATTGTCACCGAAGAAATGATTGAGACTGTTTCTTCCTCACATACAGCGACCGATACGGCGACGCTTGGCGTCGTTGAGAGTGAGAAAGCCTCACAGTACGGCGCTGTTGAATTGAATGACAACCGCATCACAGAATTCATTGAACAGCCAACTGATGATGAATATCGATTGCTCAATGCTGGCGTGTACGTATTCGGACCGTCAATATTTGCTGCACTTGAGCGGACATTCCAAGAACAAGGACGTCTTTCACTTCCAGAGACAATTCGTGACCTCACCACAGATGAGAGTGCTGTTCGTGGCGTTGTGACAGAGAGTCCCTGGCAGGACGCAACATATCCATGGGACCTTCTTTCGGTCATGCAGACCCTGTTCGATCAAAACCGGATTGGTGATGAGACGACCGAGCAATCACCCGGCGTGTTCTCTGATCAGACAGCAACAATTCACGAGGATGCAACACTCCGTCCACCCGTTATCGTCAGTGCGGACACTGTCGTTGGACCACAGGCTGTTCTTGGACCTGGGGTCGCTGTCGGTGAGAACACAACAATCGGAGCGGGTGCAGTGCTGACGAACGTACTCGTTGATAGCGACACACGAGTTGGGCAGAACGCAACACTCATTGATACAGTTCTTGGGCAGGGTGTTCACCTTGGTCCGGGAGTCATTATTGCTGGGGGACCAGCCGATATTCGTATTGACACAAAAGTACACGAGGACTGCGACCTCGGCGGGGTTATTGCTGACCGAGCGACGGTCGGTGGTGGTGTGACAGTTGCATCTGGGTCACTCGTCGGGTCTGCGGCAACGATTCAATCAAATGCTCATATTGATGGAAACATTCCAAACGAGGCGGAGGTGCTACGATAATGTGTGGAATCATTGGCTGTGTTAATCCAGATGGTGGAACGCGTGAAGTATTGATGAATGGACTGGCGAATCTTGACTATCGCGGCTATGATTCCGCAGGGATTGCTGTTGCTGATGGGGGAATTGAGGTTGCAAAACGCGAGGGCGAGATTGACCGACTCCAAAAGCAAGTTACAGCACGCTCAGACACGCTTGATGGACCTGCTGGGATTGGTCACACCCGATGGAGTACACACGGTCCACCGACGGACGCCAATGCACATCCACATACCGATGAGACTGGAGACGTTGCTGTTGTCCACAACGGCATTATTGAAAACTACCAGTCGATTCGAGATGAACTTGAGGCCGATGGTGTTGAATTTGTCAGTGAGACTGACACAGAGGTTGTGCCACATCTCATCAGCAAATTCCGGGATGACGGCGCCGATCCACAGACAGCGTTTCGCCGCGCTGTCGAGCGGATTACGGGGAGTTACGCACTTGCAGTCGTCTTTGAGGATCATGATGCAATCTTTGCAACACGAGATGGCTCGCCACTCGTCATCGGCGTTGATGAGGACGCAGCCTTTCTTGCCAGTGACGTGCCTGCATTTCTCGAATACACACGTGATGTGATTTATCTTGAGGACGGTCAGTTCGCAACGCTGCGACCATCGGGTGTCGAGGTAACTGAAAGCGATGGAACGTCTGTTGACCCGTCAGTAACGACCGTTGAGTGGAGTGCCGACCAAACGGCAAAGAGTGGGTATAATCACTTCATGGCGAAGGAAATCCATGAGCAACCAGCATCACTCCGTCAGTGCCTCCGTGGTCGCGTCAACGAATTGAGTGGCTCCGTGTCGGTTGAGGAATTATCTGATATTGATTCGCCAGAGAGTGTTCAATTGGTCGCATGCGGGACATCGTATCACGCCGCATTGTACGTAGCACGACTGTTCAGGGCGCATGGTGTGCCTGCACAGGCGCATCTCGCAAGTGAGTATGTTACAGCACCAGCCCCATTCGATTCTGATTCACTCCTCATCGGGATCACACAGAGCGGGGAGACAGCAGATACGCTCAGTGCACTTCGGGAGGCACAGCGTCGTGGGGCATCAACACTCGCAGTGACTAATGTTGTCGGAAGCACTGCTGCTCGTGAGTGTGATCATGTAGTGTACATCCGTGCTGGTCCAGAGATTGGCGTCGCCGCAACGAAGACGTTCTCATCACAACTCGCAACCGGGAATCTCCTTGTGGAAAAACTCTGTGCGAGCGGTACAAAGAGAACGTCGGAGTCAACGCGTGAGCTGATTCCGGCGCTTCGTGATCTCCCCAATCAACTGCAATCAGTTATCGATAATTCAACCGCAAAATCAGTCGTTGAGGAATATCTCGATTATGATGCGTACTTCTTCATTGGTCGTGGACTTCACCGACCTGTTGCACTTGAGGGGGCACTCAAGTTCAAAGAAATCACATATGAACATGCCGAAGGATTCGCAGCCGGCGAACTCAAACATGGTCCACTTGCGCTTGTTACACAGCGGACACCGATATTCGCGGTTGTAACCGGCGATGGAGAGCGCGCTCAAAAGACAATCAGCAATATCAAAGAGGTCCAAGCACGCGATGCCCCGGTGGTTGCAGTGACTGACGGGCAATCGGAGGTGAGACGATACGCTAATCACACTCTTGAGATTCCACAAACTCATCCAAGAATAGCGCCAGTACTTGCAAATACGCAACTCCAACTTGTTGCATATCATATGGCTGACCGAATGAATCGCTCAATCGATAAGCCACGAAATCTGGCGAAGAGTGTGACGGTTGAGTGAGATTTGAAACGACAGTTAATATCAACAACGACGCAACGACGTTCGTTCGGACAGGATATCATCGATATCATCTTCTGTTGTCTTGATATCAGAAGCGATTGTTTCCTGATTGGATTAATGATAAGGGAATTTCTTGCTGGGTGGATATACAAACGCTTGCAACAGTTCGATAAGTCGGTAGTTGGCTATCTGACGGTCATGCCGGATTGCGACGAGGCGGTTGTCCGGTCCACATGGATCAACTGTGAAGAACTCAATTCCCGATTCAAGATACAGTGCCATCCCGTCGAGTTGTGTCGGTTGAGGTGAATCATACAATCATGAAAATATACCCGAAGGTGCCGCGTTACGATCATCCGGTTGTCCCGTCGGACTTTTTTGATGCCGAGTCACTCACACTTATTGAGAAAGTCGATGGAAGCTCGTTCCGGTTTACACTGTATGATGAGCGCTACGCAGTACAGTACCCAGAGGCGGTCATTGAAGCCGCTACCGGAGATGGCAGCCTCGTCTTTGGAACGCGAAAGACAATCCGCGGTAGTCATCGCGATGCCCTCGCCGATATTGATGGCGCACTTCATCGTGCAGTACGGTGTCTCCGTGAGAGTGTTAAGACGACTCCTCTCCGACACCTACACGACACATTCGACGGACCACTGATCATCTATGCCGAGAATCTCGTGTATTCGACACTTGATTATGGGTTCGACACAAACGAACTTCCCACGTTGGTGGGCTTCGATATCCTCCCATACGCCAACGTTAATACAATGGTACCGTCGGGAAGTCCATACGAAGAGACACATAAGGGGTTTCTCGATCATGAGACAGCATGGGCAATTTTTGAGCAACTTCGCGTTGATGAAGCTCCAATTGATATGTCCTTTGTCCCAGCACCAATCCTCAAGCAGTCTGGCGGCGACTTCGACCCAACGACATACACGTTCCCCACCTCGTCACTGGCAGATGATGTCCAGGTTGAGGGAATAGTTATCCGAAGTCCAACTCGGGATCGCCGCGTAAAACTCGTCAGGGAGGCGTTTCAAGAACGTAATCGCAAGCAGTTTGGTCAGCGACCTGCAGACGCTGACTCCGGGGCGGAATACGTCGTCGCTACATACTGTACATCAGCCCGAATCCGAAAGCAGGCTCGGACGCTTGTTGTTGAGGAGGGACGTGAGTTTGGTCTTCATCTTAATGAGGACCTCTACCAGCGCGTCGTTGAGGACATTTGGGCTGAGCATTGGCAGGAACTGATGACGCTCGATAGATCGTTCACACCGACGGACGTGTATCCGCTGGTCGCCAAGCGGTGTATTGCCGAACTCAGACAGATGCAGACAAATGCAGAATTGAACGACGCACAACCGACTGAATTGTGGCAACATCTCTTCTAGACTGCGAGACAAACAAAAGCGTGGAGACTTCGTCGTCTCGGGACAGCACCATATCAATAGAGTATAATGCTTACCGGTCCTATCCTGTCGAGCAGGTTTCGTTTTTACATCAATGCCCGGACCGGCTCTGTCCGATTCTGTTCGAGAGTTCCCTGGTTTGACGCAACGTACCGAAACCAGAACCGAAGAAAGTAATCTCTCAACCGATACAGTCCATGACTGTCCAGGTCGGGTGACCAGCATTTCTCGTTCGACCACCGCAATTTGAGCGAGGTTTTGGAGATATTGCGAAAGCACGCTTCTGAAACACGAGGTGTATTGATCGAGCTTGGAGTGGTGATTGGTGATTATGTGCACAATAATATAATCACACATAACTATCAGATGTATTATCTTGGCTGTATCAGCTCGGTGGTAAGACCAGATCATAAACCCGAATCACTATTTTAATTCCGATACCGCGTTTATACATGCAAACAGTCATTCTCGCTGCCGGCAAGGGGACACGAATGCGACCGCTCACTGAGTCAACCGCAAAACCGATGCTTCCTGTTGTTGGTGAACCGATTGCAGCGCATACAGCACAAGCAGCAATCAATGCCGGGGCATCACGTCTCATCTTTGTTATTGGGTATGAAGCAGAGTCGGTGAAAGAATACTTTGGAGAATCATATCAGGACACTCCCGTCGCATATGCAACACAGACAGAACAACGCGGAACAGCAGATGCAGTTCGGGCTGCAAAAGCAGAACTGACTGAAGACCCATTTGTCGTCCTCAATGGCGACAATCTGTATGATGTCTCTTCACTGGAGTCACTCTATGCATCTGCACCATCGATTGGGACCGTTCGTGTCGAGAATCCAAGCGCGTATGGAGTGCTTGAGATCACTGAGGATAATGAGAGTGAATCGGATATGTCTAAGCGCGTAAGCGGTGTTGTTGAGAAGCCTGCGAATCCGCCGTCGAACCGAATTAACGCTGGTGCATACGCATTCCCTGAAGCGGCACGGGGATGGCTTGACGTCGACCCGAGCGAACGTGATGAATACGAGCTCACTGATACACTGCAACAAACCTGTGAGTCAGTCTCCGTCACTCCAGTGGATATTGACCGGTGGCTGGATGTTGGTCGTCCATGGGAATATCTCGAAGCAAACGAATGGAAATTGAGTGAGTGTCGTCCCCGATTTGAGGGTGATGTCAGTCCAGATGCAGACCTCCGAGGAAGTGTTGTTGTTGAATCTGACGCAACAATTGAGCCGGGAGTCGTCATTGACGGTCCTGTCTATATCGCCAGTGGTGCAACAATTGGTCCGAATGCATACATCCGGGGGGCGACTATGATTGGATCGGGTGCCCACGTCGGTCATGCTGTTGAGATTAAAAATAGTGTCCTTCGTTCGGAGACATCTGTCGGGCATCTATCATACGTTGGCGACAGTATTCTTGGATGTAACGTGAATTTCGGGGCTGGAACGACGGTTGCAAATCTCCGTCATGATGATGCTGATATCAAACAGACGGTGAAGGGTGAGCGGATATCAACAGGACGGCGAAAGTTCGGTGTCGTCTGTGGGGAGGGCGTTAAGACTGGAATCAATACGAGTCTGTCACCAGGTGTGAAGCTTAGTTGTGAAGCACGAACCGAGCCTGGTGAGACGGTAACCCGCGATCGGTGACACACCACGTGTTGTGATGATTCCCTGAGGTGATGGGAGAGAAGTCGTACCCAAGCGTCGTTAATTGTCGACAACGTATCGCTCAGCCTGTTGATTAATCAACTCACGTTCGCGTAGTGTTGAGAGAATGCTATACAACGAAAGCTTCTGCATATCAAGTGCTGATTGAAGCTCTGAGAGCGTTGTCTCACCGTTCGCTGATAAAAATAGATACACAAGTTTCGCTCTAGGAGAGGTCAGTTCTGGAGGCACTGACGGCGTTTCAAGTGACGGTGTTGATTCAGTATCAAACGCGTGCTGCATTGGTATATTTTTGTGTTTATTTTCGACGATAATAAAACTCGCTGACGACAATTGTCGAAGTGCTCAACTCAAACCAGTCATGAACCATTCACTGTATAGCACTTCATCAACCCCGCAACATGGATCGAACACAATAGAATATTCAACAGAGATTCCCGAGTTGTCTCGTCACGTGGGCTCAGATTTAGCTATTTATCGAATTACTCAACAGTCGACAGTCGGTAGCTAACGAGTGCAGATAACGAGATGTGATCATGGAGACACACAGCGGCGCAACTAGTGTCGACCTCGCATACATATACCCATCAACAATCAACAGAGTAAGTCTAATGTTATCGGATAATGTCTGGTGTGGGTCATCATGAGTCGACGCATGGCTCAGAATTGATTTACAATATAATAGCAATTATCGGCTCAAATATGGAATATAAATCAAAATCACAATCAAAATTACAGTCGACTCCGAAAATATAGTATAAAGCCGCCGGACTCAGTAGCTTCGAATCTTCGGTTCGTATTTCTTCGATTCGCCTTCAAGAATCACAGGCTTATACCACAGTTCTGGTGACCCATCATTCCATGAGAGAAGGGTATGTTTCAGCCAACTTTGATCATCGCGTTCTTGATATTGTTTTCGCCAATGAGCGCCACGGAATTCATCGCGAGCAAGCGCACCAAGCGTGATTGCCTCTGCAAGGTCGATAATATTCCGCGTTTCAATCGTGTGCAAGAGATCAGTGTTGAACGTGCGTGACTGATCGGCAACCCCAACGTTCTGATATGCACGCCGTGCATTACGGATGTCCTCAACCGCTTGTTTGAGGCTTTCTTCCTCTCGGAAGACGTTCACATTCTCCGTCATCGTTGATTGAACGGCATCGCGGATTTCCGAGTGATTGCGACCGTCATCATTTGCAAGAAGTGAATCAACGTGGGTTCGTGCCTCCTCAGTTGCGCGCTCAACGAGTCCTGTCGGGGATTGTGCTGCAGTAGACGCTGCAGCAGTTCCACCGTCAGCCACAGCATCCCCAGATGGACGGACCGATCCTGGTTCAACAGGGGTATCAACTGCTCCGGGTTCCCAATCACCGCGTTTGCCGGTCGGAATCTCTGCTCTACCCAAATCACGACCAGCAGCGTGATGACCAGCACGTGCTCCGAAAACAATGAGTTCTGGAAGCGCATTCCCACCGAGTCGATTTGATCCATGCACAGATGCACAGGCACACTCACCAGCAGCGTACAGACCTGTAATACAGGTTTCACCGTTCTCATCAGTCTCGATGCCACCCATTGCATAATGCTGACCAGGCTTAACTGGCATCGGTTCTTCAAGTGGATTCACACCCTCGAAGTCGGCTGAAAGATGAATAATATTCTCAAGTCGGTCGGTGATTCGATCCTCACCAAGATGACGCATGTCAAGATGGACATATTCGTCCTCAATCCCACGACCCTCATTGACCTCTGTTAATTCCGCTCGAGAAACAACATCGCGGGATGCGAGTTCACCATCATTGTTAGCGTATCCATGTTCGTACATGAACCGCTCACCCTCGTCATTATACAGGATACCGCCTTCACCACGAACACCTTCAGTAATGAGCACACCCGTAGACGGCAATGTCGTTGGGTGGAACTGGATGAATTCCATATCTTCAAGCGGTGCACCAGCACGGTAAGCCATTGCAACACCATCGCCAGTATTGGCGACTGCATTCGTTGTATGATCATATACCTGTCCAAGACCACCGGTTGCAAGAATCACACCGTTTCTTGCTTGGAAGCCCTCAATCGAACCGGACTGAATATCATATCCAACGACGCCATGACAGCGGCGGTCCTCAGGGCGTTCATCATCAGTTACCGCAAGATCAAGCACATGCCATTCATCATAGACCTCGATTCCGCGCTTGACCAACTGTTCATACATCGTATGAAGCAGTTGATGCCCAGTCTCTGCGCCTGCATATGTTGTTCGTGGGAATGATAACCCACCGAATGGACGCTGGCTGACGCGACCATCATCATCGCGTGAAAACGCCATCCCCCAGTGTTCGAGTTGAATGACTTCTTCGGGGCTATCTTGCGCCAGTGTTTCGATGGCTGGTGCATCCCCGAGATAATCAGAGCCCTTCATGGTATCGTAGGCGTGATCCTCCCAGGAATCACCCTCACGAAGGGCAGCGTTGATTCCACCTTCTGCGGCGCCAGTATGGCTTCGCACCGGATGGAGTTTTGAGACAATCGCCACGTCGGCTCCTTCTTCTTGTGCTGCGATGGCTGCGCGGAGTCCTGCGCCTCCTGCGCCCACCACAATGACATCGTGTTCGTGCATGGATATCTAAATTATTATAAGCAATTTTTACAATGTTCGGACTTGACTTTAATGTTTCACCAAAATTTAAGATTGTTTTTGACAGCCTCACGTTTGAGCTCCTGAATATGTTCGGTCAGTGGAATATCTTTTGGACAGACATCAGTGCAGGAGAACTGCGTTTGACACCGCCAGACGCCATTTTCTCGTTCAATAATCTCAAGTCGCTCTTGTTTCATTTCATCACCCTCTCGTTCGTCCATAGTGAATCGATATGCCTTATTGATTGCAGCAGGACCGAGATAATCGTTATTACCGGCAGCCACATTACACGAAGACATACACGCACCACACCAGATACAGCGCGTTGACATCTTGACTTTCTCGCGATTTTGTCGTGATTGACGCTGTTCTTCAAGTTCGCCCTCTGGAAGGTCATCAGTCTGGAAGTATGGTTCGACCGACTCCATTTGATCATAGAAGTGCTCCATATCGACGACAAGATCCTTGACGACATCCTGATGTGGAAGGGGTTCGACGCGAACTGGCTCTTCAAGATCCGATAATTGCGTCTTACAACACAGTCGTTGTTTCCCATTGACGAACATTGCGTCGGATCCACAGATTGCCTGTCGACAAGAATGCCGGAAGGTGAGACTGGAATCGTAATTATCCCGAGCGTACATCAGCGCATCAAGAACAGTCATGCCCTTATGATAGGGGACATGGAAGTCATCAAATCGAGGTTCTTGTTTCGCTGCAATCTCAGGATCATAGCGGAAAACCTTCAGGACGTACGTATCCTCATCCTCGTGTGAGTCATCGTGTTCTGTATCAGTCTCGATCTCACTAAGTGGATCTGTGAGTGGTGCTTGCGGTGGGGAAGACTCTTTTTCAACCTCGCTGGTGGTCGTTTCATCTTCGGTTTGTTGTGGGAGTTGTGTGCTCATTGGTGACGGTAATGGTGATTACGATTATGATTAATACGATATCGAGAGATGTGATGTGTTTGTCGGATTCTGCTGATTGAATCTATCGGTTTCGGTGATAGTATATCAGTTATCTTGTGAGTGCCAAACACACATAATCTGTTGGATTGAATCTGATTCGACGTGGTTAGATTGGTATCCCGCCAGCCCACGCAATTGCGGTTCGGACGCCCTGTACAATCAAGACGATACTGGCTACGCCAAGAACGACCTTTGTTGCTTTTCGCCGGGTGCCTGAGAGGCCCTGGTTAATCAGCGCATTATAAACGCCGTTGACGCCATGGAATGTTGCAGTGACAAGAAAGAGGACCATCAACGAGAAATACGTCAGTTCCTGCATTCGCCCCTGTGACATCGCGAAGGTAACCTCATCAGCATGGTGGACAAAGTGGAGTAAGAAGAAATGAAATGCTAATACCACCACGAGGAATGCCGCCGTGATGCGCTGCCACAGCCATCGACGACCGCCGCGTTTGAATGAAGAGTAGTGTTCTGCCATTATCCAAACACCCCTGCAAGGAATGTCGGCACGCTTGCAATCACAATCGCACCGGTAAGAATTAACGATGCGTAAAAACTCTGATCTTGCCCGCTAATCCCGACGCCAAGGTCAACGAAAAGAAGTCGAAGTCCGTTGAGAATATGAAAGACGGAAACTGCAAGGAGACCGACCTCAAGTAATCGGACGATTAACAGACTCTCGAGCGACTGAATCGTTGTTGTGTATGCTTCAGGGCTCTGTAACGCTGTTGAGAGAACGGCAATATGCGTGAACAGATAGCCCACGAGGACCCAACCCGTGAACTTGTGGAATACCCAGGCCCACATGCCGGCTGAGAACTCTCGCCATCGGCCGAAATCCTCGACGAGGCCTCGGTTGTAAGACTGACTCATAGCCAGCATCATTTCTGAATGGTGGGGATATAGTCCTTACGTGTGTACTTTGTGGCTTTCAGGATCATAAATTACTACTCACTAATGAGTGAAGTGCCGCATTTATATATTGTATCGATAATTTCGATAATACGCGAATAGAGATACGTCGATTATCGAATACGTAACCTATCGATTTTGTGATTTACTGTGAGATATAAAAGATGACGAGCGGACCACTTCTGAATACGGTAAGACATTTTTTATACTTGGATATAGGGTAACGTGTGAGATGGGGCACATATTTGATTCATGTTAGTTTCTCGAATAGATTATCCGCGTGTTTCCACCGATCAAGCGCGAACACGACAGCGCTGATTAAGATTGCTGTGACAAGCACGCGAACATCGGATGTGATATACAAACTTGGAGTCGGTGGACGCCACCAACTGAACGGATAAAGCCAGAATCCAGAGCGACCATCAGCAAACACCCACAACCCATCGACAACGAGTGAACTGAACGCACCAAAGAGCAAAAATGAGAATATTTGTCGTCGCTGTCTCTCAAAGAAGATGGTAATAGCTCCGGCTATGAGCAAGACACCGCCAAGTGAACTAATTGGAGCGTATTTGAACGGTACGCCAAGTAGTGTTTCGACGACGCCAGCATCTATAAGTATCTCAATTTTAATGAGACCCGGAATTGCAACTCCTGCCATACCAATCACAATC
>ERZ1034509.22-NODE-22-length-22337-cov-26.805403_pt1 | contig 22337 bp, 21 predicted proteins | sample MGYA00520682_ERZ1034509 | MGnify/ENA primary metagenome ERZ1034509 (study PRJEB33760, sample SAMEA4777697) | hypersaline lake metagenome | biome: hypersaline environment; feature: brines | place: Spain | collected 2014-08 | depth 0 m ...
CAGCGTTGGGGCGTTGTGTGGGTTGATTGCCGCAGTCATTACCCAAGTCATTTACAACGGAGGTGGTGGAGCGATCGTACGACCAGAAAGTGCTGCACTCGCCATTTTCTTAACCGGAATAATCACGTGGCTTGCGCGGATTGAAGCGCCCTCAGCGTTTTCAACAGCGCTATTAACGCTCATTACAGGAGAGGTTGACCCAGTTGTATATGTACTGAGCATTATGTTCGCATCGATACTCATTGCGCTAGTTTTTGTTATCTGGCGAAACGAATTTTATGAGCAACGTGCGCAGTATCTCTATGAAACTGTCCAAGCGGACGATCACGTACTCATTCCAATGCGAGGAGATGATAATAAACAAACTGCACTCTTTGGATCTCAACTCGCTGCTGCACACGAAACTGGGAAAGTAGTCCTTCTTGATATTGTCTCAGGAGGTGATTCGGGATCCGACGCAGCAACAATCAATAACGATAGCACTGAGATACAGCACCAAAGTCAACAGGAGAATGCTCAACGGCAGCGCCAGACGTCAATCGATGCCACCGAATCATCGTTCAATATAATTCAATCAGATATGAGAGATAACAATAATATCGAATCAGATGTCACGACCGAAATAGATGATCTAAAGCCGAGCAGAGAAAATATAAATATTGGCGCACACACCGAGCAGAGTGATATAAAGGACGTATTTGAAACAAAGCAGGCGGCTGAGACAGTCGACTGTTTAAACCAATATGTAAGAATGATTGAAACGCAGGTGGGCGTTCCCTGCGACATGGTCGTTGCAACTGGTGACCCAGTATCAGCAACCGCACGGACCGTCGAAACCGCTAATTGTGACCTTGTTGTCACGCCATATGAGGAGGATAATGGTCATCTCTCGGCATATGTCCAAGGTATATTCAATCAGCCAGTCGATACAATATCGTTCCGATCAGAGACAGCAGTGATGAATTGGCAGCGGATACTGGTGCTTGTCGTTCGGGATGGAGATACTGCACATGGAATGATTGATTTTGCAACACGACTCGCTGGTAATGAAGGGATGGTGTCAGTGACAACATGCATCTCAGATGAAACCGAACGTCGCCGTGCTGAGACACGACTTGATCAAGTAATTGAGACTGTTACTGTAGATGTAGATATTGAGACGCGCGTCGCGCGCTCCTCGGTAGAGGAATTTATCTCAGCAAACGCTGATAGTTATAATCTCGTTGTTCTTGGGTCAAGTGGCGACCGATCAGTTGCATCTCGATTTATTTCACCACCAACATTTGAACGTATCAGTAAAATTGAGACCGACGTTGCAGTATTCGACCCTGGTCGGGAGTAGGTTTACAGGCGGTATAAGACGACTACTTCAGGGCTTGAACCCTGGGTGAGTTCACTCTGCGAGAACGATAATGTAAATAAGATAATCAATAAAACGTAAACGCTTCGGGAATAACACTACAGTACCATATGCCCACAACAGAGCCCAATAGCGAGTCGAATGAGTTCAATACTATCGAGGATGATGCTGATAGAGAGACCATCTCAATTACATGGCGATTATTCGCCGATGTTGCCGAGATTGCGGGGACGCGTGAGAAATCAATTGATATACACACGAACGCTACCATTGAGGATGCAATTGATGAGCTTCTTAATGACCGACCTGCATTGGCTAATCGCGTTCTTCTCGATCCAGGAACGAAAACAGAGACAGAACTTGCGACTGAAATAAATCTCCTACAGAACGGGTCTGATGCGAACCGTGATGATCAGCTGACAGATGGTGATGAACTCGCGTTGTTCCCCCCAGTGACCGGTGGATGAACTATGAACACAGACATATCACACAAATATTATATCGGAGAAAATCAAGATGTCGACAGATTCAGAACAGATATACGACAAGTATAATGGATGTGATGAGCGCGGGTTGTCCACAGTGATATTCGTTTATTCCTGTGGTCGAGGTCGTGCAACAAAAAGTGTCTGAACAATGCTGAATGGATCATATACAGATTGGTGACACTGGCAGTAGACATCATTTTCAGCATTGAATTTCGCAGATCCCTCGCTTTTGTATTGTGGAACACAACAAAAGTGTGTACACTTATTCAGCCAAGCGACAAATCCTTCATCAGTTGATGCTTCAAGCCACGCATCCTGACCGGTGGCTTCTTCGATTTCTTTCGATTTAATCACCTGAATCGGGATGATATTTTCAGCATCCTCAGACCGCCACCGTCCAGTCGCTGGCTTTCCAAGCCCGGCACGGCCGATGCCGTTGGACCATGACTCATAGTCGGTGAAATCATCAACATGAAGCTTATCGCCCTCAGAGTAAGTTTCACTCATCCAGTCATACCCAGGATTTGAACCGACACGGAAGTAATTATCAGAGTCATACTGTGGGTTAATACCAGCATAGGATTCAACACCACAGTATTGGAACCATTCTGTTGAGTACGTCACACCAGATCCTTTGAAGTCGTCAGTCTCAGCAATCTGGATACTAATCCCCCCCTGTTTTTCTGTCTTAACTTCAGGCCAAACACCTTTCAAAAATCCCTCAGAATCGACTTCAACCGGAATTTGAGGCATCCCACGAGGTGCTGGACCATCAGTATTCTCAATTGCATACGCCTGCGTCGTCCCTCCACCAGCACCTGGCGATGTTGTTGCAGAATTAACTGCGGCAGCCCCTGTCGCGCCAACGCCAGCGAGCGCCGCTCCACCGACAACGCCCTTCACGAATCGACGACGACCGGAATCTGCTGGGTATTTATCACGCTCACTCATAATTTGAACTTCGCTCCACTGGTAAAAAGCGTAACGAAACAACCGATTGCTGAGTAGACACTAGACTCATAACAATAATCGTGATATTTTTATCAGTGAGTAAATAAAATACAGGGATTTTTACTCGGTCCATGGTATATCAGTGGTATGGACTTACACAGCAGGGGGGTCAAACAAGATATTCAGGAGCTAGGTGCGCTTCTCGGTGATGTCTTAGCCGATCAGACCTCTGATGCAGCTTTTGAGACAGTTGAGGATATTCGCACGGCAGCAATCGATTATCGAAATGGAAAATTGGCAACTCGCAATCAGCTTGATCAACTATTAGATGAACTTGACTCAGAGCGAGAGAGCACTGTTGCAAGGGCATTTACCACATATTTTGAACTTGTGAATCTCGCTGAAGAACGCGAACGAGCTCGCGTTGTCCGTGAGGGCGCCCAAACAGAAGATCTCGATGATGGACTTATCGCAACTGTTGAGTCGCTGATAGATGCTGATGCCGATTCTGAGACAGTACAGCGCGTTCTTGATGAAGTTCTTATCGAGCCAACATTTACCGCACACCCAACGGAAGCCCGGCGAAAGACAGTCAAAGCAAAACTTCGCTCAATTGCGAATAAACTCGAGGAACTCGACGAGCAACGCATCACCAATCGGGAACATGATCAAATTTGGCGAAAGGTTGATGCGGAGATTACAAGTCTCTGGCAGACGTCACAGGTTCGCGGACGGCGTCCAGAGCCCCAAGATGAAGCGCGAAATGTCCAGTGGTATCTCGAATCAATTCTATTTGACGTTGTTGGTGAAGTGTACGCTGAGTTTGAGGATATCATTGGGTCAGAGTACCCCGATGTTAGTGTACCAAAATTATTCGAATTCCGCTCATGGGCTGGATCTGATCGTGACGGAAATCCATTTGTCACACCAGAAGTCACAACAGATACTCTTGAGCGCCAGCGAGGAGTTGTTCTAGAGAAATATAGCCAGGCGCTTAAGCGGTTGTCTGGTGTCTTGAGCCAAGATGCTGACCGCGTCGATATCAGCACCCAGCTCAAACGATCATTAAAAACCGATTATGAACGACTCCCAGGCGTCACAGCAGAGACTGAAGAGCGCTATCCTGGTGAGCCATATCGACAAAAATTGAAACTGATGCGTGAGCAACTTCGCCGGATTGATGATGTCCGTCCAGACGGATACAGCGATCCTGAGGCATTTCTTTCGGATCTTGAAGTAATTGATCAGAGTCTTCGCAAAAATGGTGGCGAGGTTGTTGCGGATGAATATGTTGAGCCATTAATGAGACAGGTGGATACATTCGGATTTACACTTGCAAGTCTCGATCTCCGTGATCATCAAAAAAATCATACTGAGGCTGTTCATGAAGTATTCATAAACTCAGGGATTGAGTATGATAGCTATGATGAAGCCGATCGCATCGAAATATTGACAGAGGCAATTCTCCAGACAGAACCAGTCGTTGATCTTGAGGATCCCGGAGATGTTTCTGATACCGCAAGGCGTGTACTTCGGCGATTTTCAATGCTTGGTGAGTGGCAGCGAGAATTCGGTGTTGGTGCAATCGACACATACTGTATCTCAATGACTGAAAACCCAAGTCATGTTCTTGAAGTTCTTTTCTTAGCTGATCAGGCTGGTGTTGTTTCGCTTCCAGACCACTGTGGACTTGATATTGTCCCACTATTAGAGACAGAGTCTGCGCTGAATGGAGCCCGCGAGATTATGGGGACGCTGTTTGAAAATGATGCATATGCGGCTGCATTGAGTGCACGCGACAATGTCCAAGAGATTATGCTTGGATATTCTGATTCAAATAAGGAGAATGGCTTCCTTGCTGCAAACTGGGATTTATACAAGAATCAACGCCGTCTTGCACAGATTTGTGATGACTTTGATGTGACAATGCGATTATTCCATGGTCGTGGCGGGTCGATATCACGTGGTGGTGGACCAATGAATGAGGCGATGTTAGCCTTGCCAAATGAGACGGTCACAGGACAGATCAAATTCACAGAACAGGGAGAGGCTATTGCAGAGAAGTATGCAAACCCACTGATCGCTGAACGTAATCTTGAGCAGATGCTCAATGCACAGGTACGTGCCCGTCATAACGCTATTCGCGAGCCAACAGAGGATGTTCCGAGCGCGTGGATTGATGCAATGGAGGAAATGGCTTCTGCCGCTCGAAAGCAATATTATGATCTGTTGAACACTGATGGATTTATTACATACTTTGGACAGGCAACGCCAATCGGTGTTATCGAGGATTTGAATCTTGGCTCGCGACCAGCATCGCGGTCAGGTGAGCGAACTGTCGAAGACCTGCGTGCAATCCCATGGGTGTTTTCTTGGACACAGTCTCGATGTATCATCACTGGATGGTACGCACTCGGTGGCGGGATTCAATCATATCTCGACAATGGAGGGGATATCACAACGCTCAAATCAATGTATACTGACTGGCCATTCTTCAGAACAACACTTGATAACGCTGCACTTGCGCTTGCACGGACCGATTTGGACATAGCAGAGCACTATGCGTCGCTTGCAGACCCTGAACTTCGAGAGGATTTCTTCCCACATCTCCGCACAGAATGTAACCGATCACGTGAGCTTGTCTGTGAGGTTTCCGGTCGAGACTCGCTGCTTGAGCGTGAATGGCTTGATCAGAGCCTTCGACGACGGAACCCATATGTTGATCCGCTGAATCTACTTCAGACACATCTGCTGGAGCAGACACATCGAACTGATGAGGAGGAACGAACGCTCCGGTTGACGGTGAAAGGAATTGCAGCAGGGATGAAAAATACTGGATAACCTTGATGAGTAACTAACAACCAAGACCGAGCCGAGAGAGAATCGACTCTGCAGGACAGATATTCGTGAAACTACTTTGTAGTAGGTTAACTCCAGCAAATGCAGTTAACAGATATATCCAACTGGTAATAAACCACCCACCCAAGAGTCCAGCGAGAACAACAATACCAGCCATTCGACGAACATTTGATTCGCACTTTGTAGCCATGATAGTGTTTCTATTGTACAATACTATCTCAGTAAATAAAACCCCATCGACAGCACGATAATCGTCATACATCATGACTCTTGAATCTAAAATACGAGTATCGATAGAACGATTTCTTCAGTAATCATCTTGATTAATTCTCACATTTTTAATTTTATTAAATATGATATACATGTGTATTTATCGCATAGAATTAGTTGCTCCGAAACGGTTTTGAGGTGCCCTCGCACACACTCAGTATGCCGAAGGAACCTGAGACGGAGTACGACCCCTCACTGGGTCGAAAATTTATTTTTGTGACCGGTGGAGTAATGTCTGGATTGGGCAAAGGAATCACAGCCGCAAGCACCGGACGATTACTCTCAAATGCTGGATTTGACGTTACCGCAGTAAAAATCGACCCATATCTCAATGTTGATGCAGGGACAATGAATCCGTATCAACATGGTGAGGTGTATGTGCTCAAAGATGGTGGCGAAGTTGATCTTGATTTAGGAAACTACGAGCGATTCCTTGGTGAGGATATGACCTCTGATCACAATGTCACAACTGGGAAGACATACAAACATGTCATTGAGAAGGAACGGTCAGGCGATTACCTCGGGAAGACAGTTCAGATTATTCCGCACATCACAGATGATATCAAACGACGGATTCGAGAAGCCGCAGCGGGGACTGATGTGTGTATCGTTGAAGTTGGTGGGACTGTCGGAGATATCGAGGGAATGCCGTATCTTGAGGCACTTCGACAATTCGCACATGAGGAAGCGAGTGAAAATATCCTTTTCACACATGTGACGCTTGTACCATACTCAAAGAATGGAGAGCAGAAAACAAAACCAACACAACACTCAGTAAAAGAACTTCGTTCAATCGGTCTCCAACCCGATATACTGGTTGGACGATGCTCAGATAGACTTGAACCGGCAACAAAAGAGAAAATCGCGCTATTCTGTGATGTTCCAACGACAGCAGTATTCTCGAATCCTGATGTTGACGATATTTACCATGTTCCGCTCGTGATTGAAGAGGAGGGACTCGATCAGCATGTTATGGAACGACTTAATGTCGCTGAGGAAGCAATAACAACAACAGACCGAACTAACACGTGGCGTGAGCTTGTTACCCGTGAACGAACAAGCAGTGTTGATGTTGCACTTGTTGGCAAATATGATCTTGAAGACGCATATATGTCCGTTCACGAGGCACTGAAGCACGCTGGGATTGAAACACAGACCGAAGTGACCGTTCAGTGGGTTGATTCTGATGAGATGCTTGATCATCATGAGGATCGCCTCCGAGAAGCAGATGGCGTTGTTGTTCCTGGAGGCTTTGGGTCTCGTGGAATTGCGGGTAAACTCAAAGCGATTGAATACTGTCGAGAGCACAATGTGCCGTTCTTGGGACTTTGTTTAGGATTTCAGATGGCAGTCGTTGAGCATGCACAGAATGTGCTTGGATTCGCCGATGCACACTCCGCGGAATTACAGCCTGAAACACCACATCCAGTGATTGATATTCTCCCTGAGCAGTATGATGTTGAGACAATGGGCGGAACAATGCGATTAGGTGCACATGAGACAAATATTGATCCGAACACACTTGCAGCAGCGGTCTATAACGGCACTGTCTGCACTGAGCGACATCGACACCGATATGAAGTCAATCCTGAGTATATCGATAAATTAGAAGCAGGCGCACTTTCATTCTCGGGGCAAGCAAATAACCGAATGGAAATTCTTGAGCGAAGCGATCATCCGTTTTTCCTTGGAACACAGTTTCACCCTGAATTCCGGTCGCGACCTGACCGTGCAAGTCCACCATTCGTGAGTTTCTTAAAATCAGTTGATTCAACACTTGATGCTCGCTCGCTCAATGTCTCCACAAGTGAGGAGGTGCAGATCTAATGGTTGATGTATCCGTATTCATTGATGAGGCTATTGCAGAGATTGATGCAGCGATTGGCGAGGATAATGCTGTCATTGCGCTTTCCGGCGGTGTAGATTCGTCAGTCTCAGCCGCACTTGCATATAAAGCGATTGGTGACCAACTCACACCTGTCTATGTTGATACAGGGCTGATGCGGAAAGGAGAGACCAAACAGGTGAAAGACACCTTTGCATATATGGATTCACTTCGCGTTGTTGATGCACAAGATCGATTTTTCGAATCACTTGCTGGTGTCACCGATCCAGAAGAGAAACGACACGTCATTGGTGAGCAGTTTATTCGTGAGTTTGAAGAAGAAGCACATGCTGCAAATGCTGATTATCTCGTTCAAGGAACAATCTACCCTGACCGGATTGAGTCAGAAGGGAATATTAAATCACATCATAATGTTGGTGGATTACCAGATGTCGTTGATTTTGAGGGAATTGTTGAGCCAGTTCGTGAGTTATACAAAGATGAAGTCCGAGAAGTCGCCCGTGAACTTGATCTCGATGAACTCGTTTCTGAGCGAATGCCATTTCCTGGACCGGGACTCGCAATCCGTGTCATCGATGAGGTGACTCGTGAAAAAGTTGCGGTTGCGCGTGAGGCATGTCACATTGTCGAATCAGAGACTGCTGAATTCGACCCTTGGCAAGCGTTCGCTGCAGTCGTTGGGAAAGCAACGGGAGTGAAAGGTGACAATCGCGTCCATGGGTGGATTGTCTCAGTGCGTGCTGTCGAGTCTCGTGATGGGATGACAGCTCGGGCACAGGAACTTCCGTGGGAAGCCCTCCAACGAATTCAATCACGGATCACCGGTGAAAATGATGATGTTGCCCGAGTTCTTTATGATATAACACACAAGCCCCCAGCAACAATTGAATACGAGTAAGTATTGTAATGAAAATAAAACTGAATGGTAACCTCAGGTATGCTTAAACAGTCTTCGATCATCAAGCACGCATTGAATGATTAATGGGAACCGTATGTGCAGGCGGTATAAGACGACTGCCTCGGGGTGAGTTCACAAAATACTGCTACTGTCGAAGAGAAAGTCAATGACATGCACTGACCAACTCGGTACAAATAAGATGCAAGTAGCTAAGTCTGTATACCTTATATATACCAATTGTATGAGTGACAAACGGTATCAATCCCACGCACAACCCGAATCAAATCAAAATTAGAATTCGTATTCATATTAATATTAATATTGAAATTGGAGCTCACGTCGACGGAGAGAATTGCTGGTGTGACCACGCTAGATATCATATGATTAGACAATCGACATGAATAACGATGAATCACAGATGTTTCTAATAGCCGGACCGGATGAAAATGATCTTGCAGCGGAGTTAAACGATTGTGGAGTTGACATTATAGAGATTAATGAAATAGTGACATATGAGTCACTTGAGGCGGCGGGACTTTCGACTGCTGATACGCTTGTTCTGACGACGATGGATGATGCATCAGCCATTCCAGTCGCGAAAGAGCAGAATCCTGCGGTACGAGTTGTTGCGTATACCTCTGACTCATTGCCTGAGTTTGCTCGCGGACAGACAGACCTAGCGATTGACCCAGCATTACTTAATGCAACTGTCGTCGCTGAGGAGTTGGCTGGATTATAGTTATCATGCAAGACAGAATATCACCGTCGGCGATATTATACCGTATCAGTGTTTATTTTCAATAGTCACAATGTCGATAAGTGATCTGTATGCTGAGGCGATTGCATCGCTTGATCCAGCTGCTGGTAACATTGAGACCGCAGAATTACATGTTTCTGAGGACGTCCTGCTCAAGGCATTCGCACTTGGACCAGGCGCAAGCGTAGACCCACATGAACATGAAAAGAGTACAAATGTATTTCATATTCTTGACGGGACAGTGGTTGTCACGCAGGATGATGAAGAGACGACTGTTGATGCACCTGGCGTTGTGTATAATGACCGTGGTGTTGTCCATGGTGCCCGTAATGAAACAGACACAGTAGCGATACTTACCGCAAGTCTCTGCCCACTACCGTAGGTAATTTTGGATATGTGGAACCCGAGGAGAAAGCTTCCCCAATTCCGGGAAAAATTTCAACATGGGTCTGTCCTGAGTATTTGATCAAGCGTTCCATGTGTGTCGGTGAACACGGCTTCACCCGTCTCAATACAGTTTCATCGGGTACAGAAGTCGATTCCCGAAGTCAGTATACATAGTAATACATCTCTCATACGGCATTATTGTCGTATATCGCCGATGACGAAAGCAACAATCGGCTTGACACAGTATATTGACACAGAATGAGTCTTGGTCGCGTCCGCGTCACTACTAGCGGTCGCATCCACTTTGGATTCGTGAATCTCAGTCTTGCACATGATCGTCTCTATGGCGGGATTGGTCTTAGCGTATGTGAACCCACAACGAGTGTAATTGCAGAGCCAATTGATAATAGTTGCAATCCACCGACAGTTAGATGTTCACACCCAAGTGCACGTGAATATGCAGCACGCGCGCTTAATACACTAGATCTCGACAGTGTTTCAGTGAGTGTTGAATCAGCACTTCCCCAGCATGCAGGACTCGGGAGTGGAACACAACTCGCACTTGCAACACTTACTGCGGTCGCAAATGCATACGATCAACCACCACAGCCAAGAGAGAACGCTCCAGCGCTTGGTCGCGGAGGACGCTCTGGGGTCGGAGTTGGGACATTTGAAATTGGCGGATTTGTTATAGACGGTGGACATCCGACGGCGCGATTCACGACCGATCGACCAACCGATGGAAGTTGGACGGTCCCGCCGGTTATGACTCACAAACAGATTCCAGACAACTGGCGGTTTTTGTTATTAACCCCTGACGTTGAACCGGGACGGAGTGGGACTGAGGAAGAAGCAAGTATGCGTAGTGTGGTTACACAAGCAGCTCCTGATATTGCAGACCGCGTTTCTGGGACAGTAATGCGGCAGCTTCTTCCAGCCATCGCTAATGAGAATGCCGAGCAGTTTGGAACCGCAATCGAAACAATTGGGCGATTAAATGGAAGATGGTACACCGATGAACAAGGAGGTGTATATCGACCGCCAGCGGGTGAACTCGTTGCTTCGCTTGATGCATCATCATCATGTTACGGGGCTGGACAATCATCCTGGGGTCCAACAGTATATGGAATCACCGATATCGAACATGCTGATGCTGCTCGTCGTGCTGGTCAGTACGCGCTTGATGCCGCTGACGTTGATGGAACTGTACGTATCGTTCAAGCGCAGAACCATGGGGTAACTGTTGAGCAGTTGGAATAATAAGCGAACAAATAGTATATAATAGCGCCTGTGTTTGGTTGTAACTCAGTATTTAACATATTATCGGGGCGATTATCGATAAAATTTTGATGAAATGAAACGTCAATTCATGTTGCGAAGTCAGAACGATGATTACTATTCAAAACTTTATTTCAGAACCACATTAGTTATAGTCTCGCCAGCGATATCCACATTCCTTGCATTTAAAGAATCGAGTTGGTGGTTCATCAGCCGATCCTGTCTGTTTGATTGTGTACCACGCAACGGTATGTTCACACTCGTCACAGATCACATTATCATCAGTGGGCTTTCCCTCAAATTCTGCTCCTTCTTCTGTCTCAATTATATCTTCATCCGTTTGTTTTTGAGTGCTAACGAAATTCCCGATTGCACTATCTTGATCGGTCTGATACCCACAACTCCCACAGACCATTTGCTCATTACGCTTTTTCATCATTGAACCACATTCATCGCAAAATTGCATTTATATCACTCTTAATGATATAACGAGGATGTCTCACTTAGGTCAATCGCCGTGGTGTGTCGGTCGACGGTGATAATATGATTTTGATGAAACCAAATTCAATTATCCATGTAGTCAAATTTCAGTATCGCTTAGGTAGTTACCACACTTATTGACTGAGTGTCTCATATACTGATACTCCGCTGATACTTGATCATAATTATGCTGCGTAGACAGATGTTCTGTATATACACTTACAATGTCCAATCAGGTGAATTCTCACTCAGACGTCCGAGCTGTCACGTTTCGTCAATAGCGAGTGAATATATACTCTGTTTTGACCTGCTGAACCGCACGTTCATTTGTGAGCATACCATTATATCAATTATGACAGATACCGACGTAACGGAGATTCCAATGACAGTTATCAGCGGTCCCCTTGGCGCCGGGAAAACAACGCTTGTTAATCGACTATTAAATAATCCTGGTGAGAGACAGATTGCTGTTATTGTGAATGATATGGGCGAAATTAATATTGATGCAGCGTTGCTTCAAGAGGAGACAGACGAGGGAATCGTTGATCTCTCAAATGGATGTATCTGTTGTCGGCTACAAGACGATCTTGTCACTGAAGCAACACGATTAGCGGATGAACGATCGTTTGATTATCTAGTTATTGAGGCATCAGGAATTAGTGAGCCAATTCCAATCGCAAAGACGCTGACGACTGGGACTGAGAATGGAAGTCTTGATGATCGATTTTGTGTCGACACAACTGTCTCAGTGATTGATACATATGGATTTTGGAAGGCATTTGATGCAGAAGAATCGATTCCTGATGCTGCACCAAATCCAAACCGACCATTATCAGAAGTGTTAATTGATCAAATTGAATTCTGTGATGTCTTATTATTGAATAAGTGCGATATGGTGCCCGACACGGAGCTTGATATGATTGAGGACTCTATTCGAGAACTGCAGCCAAGAGCAGCAATACACCGTACAACATACTCTGAAATTAGCCCTGAGATGGTGCTCGACACTGGGCGATTCGATTTTAATGAAGCACGCCGACAACAGGGCTGGAAGCAAGCGTTGTCCACACACACTGCAGAATCAGGAGACAGCCAAGATAGTAATCATGATGCGAGCGCTGGAGACAATTATGGGCATACTCATGACCATGGAGAGTCAGCAGCCGCTGCACATAATGTTGAATCGTTTGTCTATCGTCAGCAGAAGCCATTTAATCCGGAGCAATTTGATTCCTGGCTGAGTGAGTGGAACGGAGATATTATTCGTATGAAAGGGTTCGCATGGATTAGCACCCGTCCTGAGACTGTACTTGGGGTTAGCCAGGCTGGATCAGCAGTCCAGGCTGGACCGATTGGTGAGTGGGGGCAAGACGATCCAGCAACACGACTTGTGATTATCGGGCAACAACTCGATATTACTCAGATTACCGCTGATTTGGACGATTGTGTCGCTGATGATCCAAATAAACACTCACAAAAGTCACAAGATGATCCATTCCCGCGTGAGTCTTAAGAGTGATTGACAACACAAGACGTCAAACACGTCAAACACTTGTATGCACGCTCTATCTCGAATCTGAAAATCATATTGTCAATAATTTCAGTGATTCGCAGGGTCACTCAGACGATCACAGAACCACGCAATCAGATTATCGTGTTCAGACACCATAGCCAACGTCCTCACGGAGTTCGTCCCATGAGTCATGAAATCCATACGTTGATTCTGATTCTGCTTCCATCGCCATCTGATACGTCTCATCATATGAAAGAAGCTGTGTCCACCCATCGTGATATCGATAGCTGCAGTATTGACACATATATTATATCTGTGTTGGTAGCAATAATAAGTTGTTACGCTGCATAGGTCAACTGTTTCGGGGTCATATCAAAGCCCCGAGATATTTGTCTTGCTTCTTGATCGACTGAGGTTTATTCGAACGAATAGATGCGAATCCGATATAGTGTCATTAGGTAAAATGCGGAAAACAAATGCCAAATAAAAATTTGCTTGATTTCGGATATCGACACTACTCGACTAACTGAGAAAGCTAGACTATGGTTCGAGTAGAACCTTTGTCACGCCCTCTTCGCGATTATCGAATCGCTCATACATTTCAGGGGCTTCCTCAAGTCCAACTCGATGTGAAACAACCCAACTAGGATCAGCACGTCCCTCGATAATCAGGTCACGAAGTTCACGGTTATACTCTTTAACATTACATTGTCCTGTCCCCAGTGCTTGTCCTTTTTCGAACAGAAGACCAAAGTCTATTCCGAGTCGTCCCTGTGCAGCCATCTCACTTGGCGCCCCCGGATCCTCAGGAACATATAGTCCTGGGATACCGAGTTGCCCTGTTGGTTTAACAGTTCTAATGAGATTATTGATAACAACAGCTGGATTCTCACGCGCAGGATCATATGCAGAATCTCCCTCCTTATCTGGGTCAACTGCTTGATACCCGACTGCGTCGACACCCTTGTCAACGCCTCCACCATGGATATCTTTTATTTGCTCAACTGGGTTGCCTTCTTCAAAATTAATTGCAGTCGCATCACAATGCTCTTCAGCGAGTTCAAGCCGACTTGGGACACGATCAACGGTATATATCTCTGCAGCACCCTTGACTTTGGCACTATATGCTGCCATCAATCCAACCGGACCGGCACCATAGATAGCAATGGAGTCACCAGGCTGAATATCTGCGAGTTCGGTACCGTGCCATCCAGTTGGGAAGATGTCTGCTAGGAGCGAGAAAGCATCTTCATGTTCATCGCCATCGGGGAGTTGAAGCGCATTAAAATCGGCATACGGAATTCGAAGCTTCTCAGCCTGTCCTCCCGTATATGGTCCCATTGCGACATAACCATATGCACCACCTGCGAATCCAGGATTAACATTTGTACAGAACCCGGTATATCCTTCTTCGCAGTTCTCACAAAATCCACAAGCTACATTGAATGGAGCGACAACACGATCTCCTTCTTCAAGTCCTGAGACTGCGTCACCAACCTCAGTGACAATTCCCATATTTTCATGACCGAAGACAATACCCGGGTCCGCTGCTGTCCGTCCTTCGTACATATGAAGATCCGAACCACAGATACAGGTTGTTGTAATGTCGATAATGACGTCGTTCGGGTGTTCTATCTCTGGTTCATCTACTGACTCAATTGCAACGTCTTTCTCGCCTTGATATACAACTGCTTCCATTGACATGATTAGATTCCTCCGTTGACATATTTGTGCGTGTGAGCGACGGTACGATGCGTTATTATATTATTTGTATCCAACATGTGCACCTAAAAGAATGCATTGAACAGTATTAATCATTTTTATCAATTTATATTATAATTATGCCCGTAGTTAATGTTCACTTAGCTTCCTTAATTTAGCTTCCACCATGATGCTAGCACATCTAATCATTGTAGTGTCGCAGAGGCAGACTGGTTATGATCTCAGCGACCGTTATCAATTGTTGGTACTGTGATTTTCTTCATTCGAAGTTGTAGCGCAACGCGTAGCCAGGCGTTCCAGAGCAAATAAGTGTGGCTTCAGAGAGAAACGGTGTTCAGGATGCCGCTGATTAGTATGTGAGCAGTGATAATTACCGTTTATTGACTCGGTTAAGATATGTTTTCAGCAGTGACGCTGACTAACTAATACGGACCTACCCACCAAGATATAACCGACCAATCTCGTCATTATTGAGCAGTTCTGTACCCGTACCGGTGAATTTAATTTCTCCAGATGCAAGGACAAATCCACGGTCAGCAACTGATAATCCTTTTTGTGCGTTCTGTTCGACAAGCAGTATAGTTGTTCCAAGATTATTGAGTTGTTTGATTCGGTCAAACACGTCCTCAATAAACCGTGGTTCAAGTCCGATAGAGGGTTCATCGAGCATCATTATCTCTGGGTCAACCATCAGCGCTCGAGCAAGTTCAAGCAACCGTCGTTGTCCTCCAGAAAGCGTTCCTGCATTTTGATTACGAATATCACCAAGAATCGGAAACTCATCATAGAGTTCCTCAGCACGGCGAGCAGCCTGGCTATCATCATCAAACACATACCCACCCATCAACATATTCTCATGCACGGTCATTTGTGGAAATACACTCGCATCCTGAAGCACATAGCTCATTCCAGCCATTAGATTCTCTTGGGGTGAGCGACCTGTGATGTTATTTTCATTAACTGTGATTGTGCCTGACTTTACATCAGCAAACCCATAGATACTCTTCATGAGTGTTGATTTTCCCGATCCGTTTGGTCCGATCAAACATGCGATCTGTCCATTTTCCACACCGATATTTATATCATGAAGAACGGTTGTGTTACCGTATCCAGCAACCACATCGCGCATTTCTAAAAAGGCTGTCTCGCTCGATTGGGGATCAGAGTGAGTGCTCATATTTGACTCTGCTGGCATAATTACTCCCTCCCAAGATACGCATCAAGTACGCGTTGATTGTTTTGTATTTCATCAGGTGTCCCTTCAGCAATACGTTCGCCATGAGCAAGAACATAGATTCGATCGGCGACTTCCATGACAAAATCCATATTATGTTCAATGAGGAATATCGTCGCTTCTTCATCCTCATTAGCCGCGCGAATATATTCGATGAGATTTTCAAGCATTGAAGGATTAATACCACCGGCTGGCTCATCCATCAATAAAAGATCTGGCTCAGCCATCAACTCCATAATAAACTCAGTGAGCTTTTGTTGACCAAAGCTCAACTGACCAGCACGAGTCTCAGCCAATCCACCAAGATCAACATATTCAAGTAATTCATCAGAACGCGCGATAAGCGATTCATTAGGGCGTCGGAGAAGCTGTCCAATATCTGCATCGCCCTTTTGCGCTGCCAATAACAGATTCTTACGAACACTCATTGCATCAAAGATGCGCGTCTCCTGAAACATCCGCCCAATTCCAGCCCTAGCAATCTTATATTCAGGCCAACTCGTGACATCTTGATTCTGAAGATAAATCCGACCATCATCAGCACTGAGCGTCCCGGTAATACAATTAAATAAGGTAGACTTCCCGGCTCCATTCGGTCCAATGAGACCAATAATTTCTCCCTCACGCACTTCAATATTGACAGCATCGACAGCAGTGAGTCCACCAAATCGTTTTGTAACATCATCAGTCCGAAGCACCGGCTCACTATCCTGCTGATTCAGTGATGACCGAGCGCTATTTTTTATTACATCACTCATCACTTGCCACCTCTGCGCTATCATTGCTATCGGTGGCAGCCATACCACCACGTTCGTAATATTTCATTTCACTTGCATACTCTTTGAGTGTTCCAGTGATTCCATCGGGGAATCCAATGACAGTGCCGATAACAACGAGCCCAAGCAAGACGAGCTGCCAGCCAACAAATGCGGTTTCAACATACTCGATGACGACATGAAGCCCAAATGCACCGATAATCGGTCCGGTAACCGTTCCAGACCCCCCAATCAATGCCATTGCAATCAGTTCCACATTCCATGCAGCGTTGTATGCTGTCTGTGGATTGATGAATGTATTAAACAGACTGTATCCCCCGCCGGCAAGTCCGGTAAAGAATGCAGATAATACCCAAGCAGCCGTTTTATAGTATGTTGTATTGAACCCCATTGCGGTTGCTTTTTTCTCATCATCACGAATCGCATTGAGGACAAACCCAAAGCGGGTATTCGAGAGATAATAAACAAGAGCCGCTTCAGCGACCAATACAGTGAAAAAGAAGTAATAAAAAACAGTCCCGGACGGTGTTTGAAGTAAGATCTTTCCACTTGCACCACCAGTGATATCAAGAATTCGTGATACCTGTTGCGTCGCCAAGAGCACGCCCAATGTTGCAATAGCAAAGTAATGCCCTCGAAGACGAAGAACAGCAGCACCAATAAGCACAGCAGACCCAACAGCAACCCCTGCAGCAGCCATCATCGCAATGGGAAGTATAATGCTGAAATCCTTTGTGAGAATAGCTGTTGTATACGCTCCAATTCCGAAGAACGCCATATTACCGAAACTTGGGTAACCTGTCTGTCCACCAATAATGTCCCAGGACAATGCCAAGATTGCAAACAGGAACATCTCAGAGATAACGGTCATATAATAGCCTTGTTTGAGTCCCAGAATCGGTGGTAACGCTCCGATGACAGTGCCAATTACTAACAGCGTCCACGCATGGTCATCACAAAAGCTGAAAAGTTGATCAATAAGACCGGGTGAAATAAGCGAGCGGAACAATCCACTCCCATCAGATTCACTTGCACTCATTATGCGGTCTCCTCACCGAATAATCCGGTTGGTTTCACAATGAGTAGCACAATGAGCAGACTGAAACTCACAGCAAGCGTCCATTGAGAAGAGACAAGTCCAGCGGTGAGTTCCTCAACCGTCCCGAGCATCAGACCGCCGATAAATACACCGGGAATCGAACCGACGCCGCCAAAGACAACGATGACAAAGCTCTTGAGTGTGTATATAAGTCCCATTTGTGGTTGAATGTTCAAGATTGTCGCAATGAATGCGCCAGCACCGCTAGCAATAGCCGAGGAGATCCCGAACGTCACTGCACGTGTATGCTCAACATCGATACCAACGAGTGCTGCTGCCTCAGGATTTTGTGATACAGCACGGATTGCACGACCAGTTCGCGTCCGCTGAAGAAATACGTATAATGCGACGGTTAGTCCGATTGCACCAATGAATGATATGAGTTTCATCTTTGGAATAACGATTCCGGCAACACTCAGCGATGGGTCGGTGAACAGTATCTGAATCGCTCGAGGATTTGCCGACCATGCTTGGATGGCGAGCTGTTGAATCGCAATGCTAATACCAAATGTAACTAACAGCGTGAGAAAAATGTCTGTTCCAATGACACGCGCGACAAGAATACGCTGGAGCGCATAGCCAATAACAAAGACAATTCCAATAACAAGGGGGATGGTTACTAAAAACAATGTTACTGATCCTTCAGCATCACCAGTGAGGAAATTCAAGATCCAGTATGAACTGTATCCACCAAGCATCACCATCTCCCCATGTGCAAGATTGATAATATCAACAACTCCCCAAATAAGCGCGAATCCAACAGCAACCGCAGTGAACAACGCACCGACGAGAAGTCCATTGACCACAAACTGCGTTATTGCCATCAATTTAGCGCTCGTTCCAATCAGGCATTGGATAGGTTGGTGAGGACTGTGCAACGTTTTCAGGGTACGTGATCTGTAATCCTGGCTCTGGTTGCCACTGATAAATAAGCATATTCTTATCAATTACACCGGTGTCATCGAATGCAACGGTGCCATATACTGTTGAAAACTCAGCCTGACGGATTTGATCTCGGACTGAGGTTGGGTTTATTTCGTCGACATTTTGGAATGCATTAACAAAGGTTATAATCACGGCTTCACCAGCGGCGCTGTGGTAATCAGGAGCGTACTCATAGTTACTCTCGATTGCGGAAACAAAGTCTCCTGTCGCGCCGTAAACCGGATCCTCAAAGTCAGCGTTTATTGCCCAGGAGGAGGGACCATACATATAGTTTCCATTTGCACCGACCTCGTCTTTGAATGAATCATTAAGACTACCAACAGTCCCCATTGCAGCATCAACGTTTAGCCCTTGAGTTTCCATTTGGCTAGCGAGAATGATATTGTGTTTTTGATGTGCACAAAGAAGTAAGATATCGGCATCATTACTTTTTACTCGGCTCAGATTTGTCGAGAGATCGGATGTGCCTGTTGGGAATGTCTGGTCAACGACCAACTCCAGATCAGTGTTTGCGATTTTATTTCGTGCGCCCTCTGCTGTGGATTGACTGAATGTGTCATCCTCCGCAAGGATTGCGATGGACTCTGGTGTTGGATCCTGTGCGAGACACATGTCCATGTAGCTTTTTGCGTACTTATTTGCTGTCGGCAGAAGACCAAAGATCCATTCGTTCCCTTGAGCAAAGATTTCTGGGCTTGCACCACCGCCCTCAACCATTGGCTTTTGATTTTGTGCGGCAACTGCACTCGCTGGAAGTGTCACTGTGCTTGAATATGGACCCAAGAGATAATCCACATTTTCACGATCAATAAGTTCCTGATAGATACTTTTTGAGGTCGACGCGTCAGTCCCATCATCTCGGAGGATCATCTCCAGTTCATAGGTATTTCCATCGCCAGCCTCGATACCACCATTATCATTGATCCGCTGGATTGTCAGTTCATAGGCGTCCTTGTATAGTTTCCCAAGATCAGCGTTCTCGCCAGTCAGACTCATTGAACCACCAAGGGTAATGGTCTCGACTCCGTCGGAACTTCCGGTTGTTCCACCATTGGCAGTTGTGTCTCCGCCATCATCGGCATTGGTACTCGTTCCATCACCACCACCACCGCCACCAGCGCATCCAGCAAGTCCGGCAAGTCCAACTGCACCTGTACTTCCTGCTATCTTGAGGAATGTCCGCCGATTGGTATTTTCTGTCATAAATCAAATGGTCTACCCAGTCAATACGAGACCTATAATGAGTAAATCTATAACGGTTATAAATGTTGATAATTGATGATAAGGATACTCTGAAAGTATCTCCACTGATATCTCCGTCTGCATCTTCAATTCAGGATCGTAGGAGGTAGAATTATGATGGATTATCTCATTAAATATATTATATGGACGAAAGCGAGTACGAACATCTCACTACATCATTAACACCACATGAGTCCGCTGGGGGAGTGACAACGTATCGGAACACTGTTAGTATTTCCTGTCCAGCATGTGGTGATCCATTCGATGACTTGGTAATCTGTGAGGACGACTATAATAGTCTTGAGCTTACTATGTTACTTGATCTATGCATCACAACACACGATGACGAAGTGCTATTGTTTACACATAAACACTGATACACAAGTAGGAGATATTGATCCGATATTACCAGTAATAATATATGTAGACAGTGTCAGTTTATTTTCATTTATTAACTATAATTAAGCGACATTTGACGAGGACTAACTGTCAGAAAAATAAATTTCTCTGATTTTATTCATTTGGAGGGAGCCCTTCATCATCAATAATATCTCCAGCGTCATCAATTGTGACCACGCCGCGGTTATTAATCGCATATGGGTCAATTCCCTGTTCCTCGAGGAATTGCTTATACAGTCGCTCAGCAGTCTCAGCATCTTTCTGTCTCTCTGAGGCGCGGTCACAGAGTCCGATGAGATCCTCTGGGACAGCATTCTCATGCACAATCCAGTGGTTGATCAGATCTGAGAGTCGCCGAATTGGCGATGTGAAATGTCCATAAATGTCAAAATTTAATGCATAATGACCACCAAAGGGATCGTTCATATACTTTGCCCGGGGCATTACCTTGAGCACTGCTCGTTGAATCTTATCAAGCGCACGAGGTTTTGAATTCTCAAGTGCACTATTCACTGCCTTTCGTGGTTCATCCCATGCGGTTGATGAAATCTCAACCCCATCAAGTTCTGTAATTTCGCGAAGAGCTTCATCCCATTGCGTCGGCGTTGGTTGTGGGTGGACACGATACATTGCTTCAACGCCTCGATTCCACATTAATTCATGTGTAACCGCCTTATTGGCTTTTAACATGCATTCTTCGATTATCGTGTGTGCGCGATCCCGACTTGGATTTAATACCAATGATCCGTCTGCTTTACGTTGTTCATGTAATTGATCAGCAAGCTCATATGCGAGTTTATTTTCAGCATGTAACTCAGCGTTAGAGTCCTCAAGATGGGTTTCACACTCGGTATAAGTTAATCGAGCATCAGAATGTATAACTGACTTATAAATATCAAGTTCTTCAAATGAAAGTGTCTCTTTTGAAATCTCCATCTCAACAGTATGTGCCAGTCGATCCTTTTCTGGGACAAGTGAGCACACTGTCTCTGCCAGCACCGGTGGGAGCATATGAATCGTGTACGCTGGTAAATACACTGTATTTCCTCGTTCAACAGCCTCAGTCCACATCTCAGAGTCCGGATGAACATAATGACTGACATCAGCAATGTGAACCCATAGGGTGTAGGTTTCATCATTCTCGCGGATGCTGAGTGCATCATCAAAATCTTGTGCATCGACAGGATCTGTTGTCCACGTCGTCAACTCACGAAGATCTGTTCGTGAGTCAAGTTCATCCTGTATTTCTTCATTGACGTCCTCAGTCCGCGCTTTTGCTTCCTGACGAACAGCAGGTGGAAACGCATCACGAATGCCGAACTCCTCAAAGAGCTCCTCTCGTTTCTCTTGCAGTCGGCGGGCAAGGTCAACAGAGATCTCGACGGGACCCTGCCCAGCGGCTGTCCCTGCCTCCGACTGTGATTGTTGTGCATTATTGGACATAATGATAGTATTCGGGACGCACAGATAGTCGTGTCGCACGCGCAGATTCAGTCCCCTTACTCAATTGCAGGGATGATACTCATATATTATCCTGATAGAGTCCAACAGGCTGATCTCGCCCATCTGGGAGCAGAAGATGGAATGACTCTTGATATATTTTCTATAATACTATATTCTTCCTTGGAGCCAATAGAGTGGGTCAGTCGATATTACGACTCAGATTGTGAATTCGAATCAGGAGCAGACTCACCATTGCATCGTTCCTCAATGACTCCAAAATATTGTGTGAAAAACTCGAATTCAGACTGGGATTGGGATTGTGATTCGGACTCGGACTCTGGTGATATACTTTCCTCAATATCAATCAACATCGACTCAAGTCCATCTCGG
>ERZ1034509.25-NODE-25-length-21519-cov-27.235184_pt1 | contig 21519 bp, 22 predicted proteins | sample MGYA00520682_ERZ1034509 | MGnify/ENA primary metagenome ERZ1034509 (study PRJEB33760, sample SAMEA4777697) | hypersaline lake metagenome | biome: hypersaline environment; feature: brines | place: Spain | collected 2014-08 | depth 0 m ...
TGCTGATGCTGATGCTGTGTGACACCATGCGGTGACGTCCTCTGGCTGTGAGGTTTGTGTGTGTTCAAGAAGCTTACCTGATCTATTCACAGGAGAGATTCCGAGGAGTGGTACTCTGAATGTGAACCACAGCGGCGAGATCCTTCCGGGTTTAAGTACATGACATAGTTCATAAACGGCTCATTTCACGCAGTCAACAGACAGCGTACGCAGCTTTTTTACTCTTATCAAGATAATGTCGGTACTGTGTCAGACGAGAGTCGTGAGAGGGATATAGATCGACGATCATTTGTAAAGCTCGCGGGTACAGCCACAGCAACTGCTGCTCTCGCCGGATGTGGCAGCAGTGGCGGAGGCGGAGGAGCTGAAGGGGGAGATGAGACGGCTGGTACGTCTCAATCAGGCGAGACAGCAGCAGACACCGACGAATCAACGACAGGGAGTAAGGAATTTCCTGTGACAATCACACAGGGTCAGATGCCCGACACACTGGATCCGCATGACCACCGAAACATTCCAGCGGACATCGTGATGCGACAGTGCTATGAAGGTGTTATATCCCGAAACCGGCAGGGACAAATCGTCTCGATGCTTGCGACAGAATGGCGACGCGTGGAGCCGGGTCGGGCTCGATTCAGCATCCGAGAAGGGCCAACATTCCAACAGACGGATAATCAACTAACGCCCGCGGACATTGCATATACAATAAATCGGATGGTTGATGATGATGTTGGATTCACGAGTCCACAAGCCGGACAGCTCGGTGGCGTTACTGGTGCAGAGGTCGTTGATGACGAGCGGGCTGTCGATGTCCTCTCGGACGGTCTCAATCCAATCGTGTTCGCTGAGTTTGCAATCTATTGTGATGTTGTCGAGCAAGCGTGGACAGAGGAGAACGAGTCATCATATGTCGCACAGAATATGAACGGGACAGGACCGTTCGAACTTGCTGAGTATGAGCAGAACGTGCAGGTGACATTTGACCGATATGATGAATACTGGCGCGAGCCTGCGGAAGTGACTCAACTCACATTCACATCTGCACAGCAAGCGAGTGCACGAGTGAATCAACTCATTGCCGGTGAGACTGATATTATTGTCAATGTACCACCTCAATCAGTCAACCGAGTTGACAGCAGTGAGAGCGTAAGTGTGAATGCAGTCGGCAGCACGCGAATTATTTACAATGGGATGCGAAGCAATGCTGAGCCATTTTCCTCGCTCTCATTCCGCCGGGCAATGAATTTTGCAGTCGATCTGGAAAGTATCATCACGGATGTACTCCAGGAGTTTGGTGAGCAGACTGGTCAACCAACCCTACAACCGTTCTTTGGATACAACGACGACATTGAACCGTATGCACATGATCCTGCTGAGGCTGAACGACTTATTGAGGAAAGTGGACATGCAGGAGCGAGTCTGACCTTACATACACCAGTAGGACGATATCTCAAAGACCTCCAGATTGCACAGGCTGTTGCTGGAATGATTGATGATCTCTCGAATGTCTCCTGTGACGTCAAACAACGGGATTTCAATACGCTTGCCTCGGAACTCACTGATGGTGATATCACCACCGGACCGAAGTTCTATCTTATCGGATGGGGGAATGCAACATTCGATGCCTCACAAACAGTTAATCCGACACTCACGAGCGATGGAGTATTGACTTCATTTAAATCTGATCAGCTTGATAGTCTTATTACTGAGGCAAACCAAACAGCCGAGAGCGAACAACGTGAGCAACTCCTTCAACAAGCGAATGCATTCAGTCACGAACAGGCGCCTTGGATTTTCCTGAATCGACAATTTGGTGTTTACGGCTCAACGAATCGGATTGACTGGCAGCCGAGGAATGATGAGCGGATTGATGCATACTCAATCAGTTCATCCGAATAAATGGGGTACTCACGCTTTCTCCTAAAGCGCGCGAGCCAGGGTGTCGTTGTCATTTGGGGAGTTGTGACTGTGGTGTTCACATTACGATATATTACACCTGGAAGCCCAGTGACATTCATCGCCCCGCTTGACGCATCACAAGCGCTCAGAGAGGAGATTGCGATGGAATACGGGCTCAACAGGCCGCTATACGTGCAGTATATTGAGTATGTAGTTGGATTACTCCCCCCGAATATCGATATGGGGCAGTCGTTTGCTGCTGGAACGAGTGTGAGTAGTCAGGTGTTTGCTGCACTCCCGCGTTCACTTGAGTTAGCCGTTGCAGCTACCCTTGTTGCAGTTGCTTTGTCGATTCCACTCGGAGTGATCAGTGCAACGAACCGTCACGAGCCAACTGACTACGCAGCGACAACATTCTCGTTAGTTGGTATTTCAACGCCGAATTTCTGGCTCGGACTGATGTTGACGCTTTTGTTGGCAGTACAATTTGATATCTTCCCAACAGGAGGAATGGCTCGGGTGAACGGTACTCCATTATTGCTTGTTGACGCGCTAAGATACCTTTTGAGCGGACGCCCACAGGTTATGCTTAGGTGGCTATCTCATATCACCCTCCCAGCTGTAACGCTCGGGACGTATTTTACAGCGCTTGTTACTCGACTCACTCGAAGTGGCATGTTAGATGAACTCGGCAAGCAATACATTACAGCACTTCGAGCAAAGGGAACGCCGGAGACATTGGTGCGTTTCAGGCATGCATTAAAAAATACGCTTGTGCCAATTGTGACCGTCCTTGGTCTCCAACTCGGGACGCTCATTGGTGGGGCAGTCATAACCGAGCGTGTATTTGCATGGCCTGGACTTGGAAGTCTCTTGATCGATGCTATCAACGCTCGACAATGGGTCATCCTCCAAGGATGTCTGGTCGTCGTCGGGGCTGGTTTTGTGATCGTTAATACAGTCGTTGATGCGATATATGCATACTTGAATCCGGAGGTAACAGTGTAATGCTTTCACCGCGGACATGGCAGAATCTGGTCGGAGAATTGCGTCAGAGTCCACTTGCCAAGCTTGGTGTCAGTCTATTTATTGTCATTCTTGGAATGGCTATTTTTGCACCATTCCTCGCGCCGCATAATCCAAATGTGCAGCATCTTGATCAGAAACTGTTACCCCCAGTTGGACTCAGTCGAGTGACGACAACAACAACAACACAGATGGTGAATGGGTCAGTCACGACGATAACTGAACGAACACAGATCAATGCAACGTGGACGTATCCACTGGGGACAGACCCACTGGGACGCGATATGCTCTCACGAGTACTCTACGGCGCACGGACTTCCATGCTTGTTGGCGTTCTCGGCACAGCACTAGCTACATTGATTGGAGCACCAATTGGTCTCATAGCAGGATACTATGGTGGTCTTGTTGATGATACACTCATGCGTTTTGCAGATATTATGCTCGCATTTCCTTCCCTCGTGCTTGCAATATCACTTGTTGGACTATTCGGTCGGATTGCTGTCACGGTCCCTGATCCATGGGTCGTTTTCAATATCGCATCAGCGACAATGCCAGCGACATTCACACTTCCTGGGATGGTAATCCTGGTTATTGGACTGGTCAACTGGGTGTGGATTGCGCGTGTTGCTCGGGGCGAAGCGCTCTCGATTGTTGAAGCGGAGTATATCAAAGCTGCACGCAGTTATGGAACAAGTGATATTCGCATTATGACCCGGCACGTGCTTCCGAATGCGTTGACCCCAATTTTAATTCTCGCGACGATTCTTGTCGCCGCAAATATTCTCCTTGAGAGTTCACTTGCGTATCTTGGGTTCTCCGGTACCACGCTGTCGTGGGGATTCGATATCTCACAGGGGCAACAATATCTGGCAACCTCATGGTGGATCACAACGCTTCCTGGTGTTGGTATTGTCATTGCTGTGATGGGTGTGAATCTCATCGGTGACTGGCTCCGGGATGCACTTGACCCAGGCATTGAGGGTGAAAGCGAGGGAGGACTTTGAATTCATGAGCACTCACGATCTCCTTCGTGTTTGTAATGTTTCAACACGATTTTTGACCGAAACAGGACAAATCAATGCTGTCGAAGATATTTCCTTCACTGTTCGTGATGGCGAGACATTCGGGATTGTTGGTGAATCAGGGTCAGGTAAGTCGGTGACAGCCCACACAATCATGGGATTAATCGAGTCTCCCGGACGAATCACGAGTGGTGAAATTTGGTACCGTGATTCCGCATTAGCTGATGCGGTTGGGGTTGATGAGAGCAATGGTGCGTTTGTCAACCTCGTCGAGCTCGATGCAGAGACGCGACGAGCGCTTCGAGGACCATCTTTTGGTATGATCTTCCAGGACCCAATGTCAAGTATGGATCCCTCTGTGACTGTCGGTGAGCAGATTGCACAAGCTGTCGAGGCACAACGCCGGGCTTCGACAAACCCACGGTCGGTCTCGACGCGGACTCAACAGTATGGTCTCATGCGGTTTGTGGTTGACAGTCTGATTCCACATCGCGGGTATGTGAGCACGGAGAGTAAGCAGCGTGCAATCGAATTACTCGACATGGCTGGCATCCCTGACCCGACTGAGCGGGCTGAGGCTTATCCACATGAGTTCTCTGGTGGAATGCTTCAACGGGCAATGATTGCTCAAGCGCTGGCTGGTGAGCCGGATGTTCTCGTCGCGGATGAACCGACGACTGCACTTGATGTGACTATTCAGGCACAGATTCTTTCGTTATTATCAGAGATACAAGCGGAGACAGATATGAGTGTTATTCTCATTACACACAATCTTGGAGTCATAGCGCGAATGTGTGACCGAGTGGGCGTCATGTACGCTGGAGAGATTGTTGAACGGGGGTCACTTGCGGATATCTTCGAAGACGCAGTCCATCCATATACGAAGGGACTGCTCGGCAGTGTGCCGGATATTGATACTCCAGGCGCACGGCTCGAGCCCGTTGCAGGCAGCGTCCCAAGTCTCGTTGATGAAGAGATGGGTGAACGATGTTACTTTGCGGATCGATGTCCCAAAGCGATGGAAGCCTGTCTTGATCCCCCTCCAGAGTTTGACGCTGACACAGGGACCGTAGTTGAACATGACACCGAAAATCGACATGGCGTGAAGTGTGTCTTAGCGCAGCGAGGATATGATCCCGACGCATCGGTATCGATATCCAACGCCAACTCTAACAGCGACGGCGACATCGACAGCGACGATTCCAAAAACACGAGCGCAGATAATACAAAAGATATATTCAATCCAATCAAAAATGTAATTAAGACAATAAGTTCGGAGACAAACGCAAACGCAAACGCAGACGCAGACGCGGACGCGGACGCGAATCCGAGTTCGAAAACGCCAAGCGGAGAGGGTGAACCGTGAGTGAGGACACGTTGGTGAGTGTCGAGAATCTCAAAAAACATTATACGAGCACAAAGACACTCCCTGATAGATTATTTCGTCGTACATCACCACCAATCAAAGCTGTCGATGGGGTCAGTTTTGAGATTACAGCAGGTAAGACACTTGGGTTAGTCGGTGAGTCTGGATGTGGGAAATCGACCACTGGCGAAACGATCCTGGCGCTTCGTAGCCCGACCGGTGGAACGGTTAAATTCGATGGAAAAAAGATCGGTGACCTCTCTGATACAGAGGTCAAAAACTTCCGACGAAGAACAGGAATGGTCTTTCAGGACCCATTCGCAAGTCTAAATCCTCGAATGACTGCCGGTCAGATTATCAGAGAACCACTCAGTGTACACGATGTCGGCACTCAAGATGAACAACGTGATCGGTCAAAAAGTCTGTTGAAACGGGTCGGGCTCTCAGCAGACCAGTATGATAGATATCCACATGAGTTCTCGGGTGGTCAGCAACAACGTATCGCGATTGCACGTGCACTCGCAGTCGAACCGGATTTTCTCGTACTTGATGAGCCGGTCTCAGCGCTTGATGTGTCAGTACAGGCGCAAATACTGAATCTCTTAGCTGATCTCCAGACTGATTTTGGACTGGCATATTTGTTTATCGCACATGACCTTTCCGTCGTGCGTTATGTGTCTGATCGTGTTGCGGTGATGTATCTTGGTAATATCGCGGAGATTGGTCCAACTGAGGCTATTTTTGAGCGCCCACAGCATCCATATACGAAGGCACTGTTAGAAAGTGTCCCGCGTGCACGTCTCAGTGAGTCTGATCGTGAGATAACGACACTCGAAGATGATGTTCCCTCGCCTCGTAATCCGCCGTCGGGCTGTCGGTTTCGGACTCGCTGTCCCGTGGTGATTCCACCGACCGATATTGATATCGATCAAACTGCCTATCGCGAGGTAATGGATCTTCGAGAGCGGATTGAAGCTGGAACCCTCACAGCTACCGACGTCGATAGCACAACATCAAACACAGCAGATGCGGGCACGCCGAGCCAACAGAGTATGACAGCTAACTCAGTCTGGCCAGGTGAGATTAGCTCATCATTACATGGAGACAATGCAGTTGCGGTCAAGACCGCCCGTGCTGAACTTCGTGACGGTAATCGACAAGCAGCAATTGAAACACTTCGTGATCGATTTGAAACGGTATGCGAGCATGATCGTCCAGAGCACTCAAATAAGACACATCACTCTGCTGCGTGTCATCTTCGTCACTGAGTGACTGCTTGTCTCTGCCACAGTGATGTTGAGACACCTACTGTGTCTGTTCTCAATCTAGCTGGGAGGGACAAAAGGTTTCTCTCCGTCATACTCACTCACTCTGGTCGCTCTGTGAGGAATCGGAGGGTGATAAGCGCCTCAAAGCTGTGAAGGAAAAAACAACCCCGGCTTATCATATTGGAACTCGATACGTCTGTCATTTTCAAGCCGACGGAGATACGTTCTTACGCTACCCGTTTTTGCAGTATGTGTCTTGAGTGCTGAGATAGAATCATCTCCGAGGCGGTAGTACAGTGGGAATATGATCGCCACAGTTTCAGACTCTGCACGCATTACGCTCATTAAGAAGACCCCACCAGATGCCTCTGTTGAGAATAGTTCATAATCGGTGATAGTGACATCAGCGATCGTGTTCTCAAGTGTGGCGAACTCATCGTCAGGCAGAAGCACATCGAATCCCCATAGGTTATCTGGCTTCCCGGCGAGCGGGGTGATATGCCCCGGATGAAGCGCCAGTGATTTCCATCCGTCATTATCATACCGAGTCGCTGTTGTTTCAATGTCTGTAAGAATACTATCCCAGTGATCACCGAAATCTTGAGAGGGGGTATCCACGCCAGGTGATTGATTCACCTTGTCGGTCATATATATTATTACGATGCCAGCCTCAAACACTCTCTTACTGCAGTGTAGTTCAGCTTAGATGGGAACCAGACTGACACTGAGATAACTGTAGCGGCGACTGTGGATGATATCTCACTCTTCGAGCCATGCAGATAACTGCATAATGTTCATTCTTGTCGAGACAGTAACTAAGCTCTGTGACAAAAGACACCCGGCGTGACCGTATTTGGCGCATTGCACTGACGACAGATGGTTTCACAAAGCAGTATATCGAAGATCAGGTCGATGCAAGCAGTCGGACTGTGCATGACGTACTGAAAACAATGGTGGATTATCGCTTTCTCAAGCAAAAAACACAGTACAGAAAGGTCGAACAGGGTTCGTCCGGTAGCACTAGTACTAGCACTAGCATCAGCACTAGCACAAAACAGGACGTAACGGTATACCACCCATTAGATATTCGTCCAACACCGCCTGAACCCGGTTTTGAGGATGATATACCCTCTGAGAATATATTTAGCAGTGGTGCAACGCTCGATGCCAATGCAGATATGTTCACAGGTGTTGGTGAGAAACGACTTCGGAAACTCGAGATGGAGCGACTTGTCACACTGAACGACATTCTTGATGCCTCAATTAATGAAATAGCAGAGGTAGACGGGTTTGGCGAACAAACAGCGAAGACGCTGAAGATTACCACTATTGAGGCGGCTATCAATAAACTCGATATGTCAGAAGAAGATCTGCGTGAGCTGTCGGTGTCAGAACATGAGGACATGTTTAATATTCGTGAGGAGTATGCAGAAGAATTGAAGCAGAACCTCAATTCAACTCTCCTGTGAATGGTGTATGACAGATTTGCATTTCACCGCCAATATAGAGAGCATCCAGACTCGTTTTCACGGAGATCATTCGCCGACACTGTCCACTGTTCACTCCAGATCACCAACCGGGCAATAATTATCGGATGGTAAGTTATCTCAAAGCCGATGACTTCGTTACTCAAACCACGGATTGGCTTTTCTCCGAGTTATTTGAGAGTGACGGCGTGAGCTGGCTGTTGATTCACATAGACGACGTGGTGAACATTCGGCTGTGTATCTCACAGGGAATATAGTAACCGAGATATGTATCCACACATCTAAGATATTATCTCGTCATCTTGGGCAGGTCGAATTGGGTATTGTGTCGTGACCACCGCTACCGTTGAAATACTGTATCTATGCATCGGATAGCATCAGCTATTTCGGGTCAATCTTTGCAGCAAGGGTCTGTGTGACAATGTTACCATCATTGATCACGAATGTGTCTGTTGCATACTCATAGACGTTTTCGTCAGTTTCAGCATTCCAAACGATATATGCGCAGTCGTCATCAACAACCTGTCTTTGTAAGTTGAATTCGACTGCTGTTTCAAACTCATCATACAACGTCTCAAATAATTCTCTGATCTCCACAGTCCCGTGATACGTCCCATCATGAGTGATGACAGTTGCGTCATCCGCATAATCTGACATCGTTGCCTCAACATCTCTCGCGGCGAATACTTCGAGATGATGCTCTAGCACGTCTTCGGTCGTACTCATACACTATATATAATGAATGACCAATATAAATTGTGTGCCATCGGTGCCAATGAATCATCTTGAGGTCATGTCCAAGTCTGGGGCATTCGATTGTATCTTGATACGTATCCTCTTTCAGTAACACAACAGAAATTGTCTAATGGGATTCGGGTCCAACTCCATTCGTGAGTAGTGTCCAAACTTATGAGCGACTATAAACACTGTAGCGGGTGTCTACGCGCCCACACGTAGAACTGCGGGATAGTCTCAAAGCCGATTTTATTCGGGTTACCGCTGACAGTGGAGGATTATTGCTCCATCAACAGATGTTGTGACTGTGAGCTTCGTTACTCGAATGTGAATCGGAACGCGCTATCAAGCGTTCCAAATGAAACGAACACGATGTCGAAAAGAAATAGTGGTCACATTACCACCGACTGGTGGTATCCAGAGATAGCTGATATTCTGAGGGGAACAGAAGAACACAAAGCACTTGACACTGCTCTGTCCGAGAAACAAACGCCCGGTGGGGAGTAGGCGTCTGTCTCCATCGATGAGACGGAATGAGAGCTGGTTGACGCGACACCTCAAGCCAAATGTCAGGCAGACGCGTCAACCAGCACAAACTATGACACGACACTGCTACATCCCCGAGAGGGCTTTTTTGCCATAACTGACTCCAACAATTTGATTGTGGTTCGACAGCAATGGCTAGACCTCAGTGCCCTCGCAGGATGTAGCAAGAGAGTTAAGGGATTGAGTTACAAAGTTGTTACGCAAGCCAGATATGAGATATACTTCACCGTGACACCGTCTGTCGACGATTAAAGATCCATTTTGAGTGCCGTCTTGACCAGTCGGTGACACTCTGAGCAACGATTAGATCTAAGCCCACAGTCAGTTTATCTGGAACGTCTATGTGCGTGTTCCGCTTCAGATAAAAAAAATCCAAATTACCAACGACTGTTAGCTGAGGACGTGGGTCTTCTTTATGCCGGTTATCAAGACGGAACAGTACAAATGAGGAGTGAACCGCCTCGGGATCACATCAACCCCGTGGCATTCGCCGTGAACAACTGGTAAAATGCCTCACAAGCCGAAACATTTAGACTATGAAATCATTTAATTAGATGTATGAGTAGCGGACAAAATTCCGGTGGATTAATGTCCAGTGCAGGTCTTGTACGGTATTTCGACGCTGAAGATCGGAATTCAATACGGATTGACCCGAAGACAGTCGTTGCATTTGGTGTGCTCTTTGGGGTAGGTGTGCTTGTACTGAATGCACTTGCAATCTAGGTAGCAGCGTCTTGTATTTGAACGCCACAGAGATTCAGTCATGGCTAAACCCATTGGATTTTTATAATTCTGTCATACGCGTTTGAACGGACATCTTTTGTCATTGTGAATCTATCGTATATATATGATTCAAGCTGGTGTCGTCGCAGTACAGGGCGATGTCTCTGAACATGCAGCAGCTATCCGTCGTGCTGGAGAATCTCACAGCATATCCGTTGAGATTGTTGAAATTAGACAGTCCGGTGTTGTTCCTGATTGCGACGTTCTTTTGATTCCTGGTGGCGAATCAACGGCTATTTCACGGTTACTAGATCGGGAGGGAATCGATACTGAAATTCAAGCTCACGTTGAAGCTGGAAAACCTGTTCTTGCCACATGCGCCGGATTGATTGTTGCTGCTCGCGACGCGAAGGATGATCGTGTTGAGACGCTTGATATTATTGATGTCACAGTTGATCGAAACGCCTTCGGTCGGCAGATCGATAGTTTTGAAGCACCACTCGATGTTGACGGTCTTGATGAACCATTCCCAGCGGTCTTTATTCGCGCACCAGTTATCGACGCTGCCGGTGAGGACGCGACAGTGCTTGCACAGTGGGAGGACAATCCGGTTGCTGTCCAAGATGGTGCGGTCGTTGCCACTGCATTTCACCCGGAGTTGACACCGGACAGTCGAATTCATGATCTCGCGTTTTTTGCCAATCAAAACAACAATGTTGACACAGCAGTATCAACTGATTGATCAATCGAATCGTGATGGGCGTTGAACAGTTTCATGCAGTATGAACCCTTCCCCCAAACGATCATATCTCTGTGTGATGCCTTTTTTGAGCAATTGTCCATATGAAATTAAGACAAATACCATGCGGTTTGATGCCGAGGCGATTCAGGTGTGTATCGGACGATTCTTCTTCATCTGACGAAAATAATAGCATATGACTGATGATGAATTGCCAAAGACGGTCTTTGATGATCTCTTTTCAGTAATCGAATCTCGACGGGAAACGTTACCAGATGATTCATATACCGCATCACTGTTTGCGCATGAGAAAGGAGAAAACGCTGCGCTCGAGAAATTAGGCGAGGAGGCAACCGAGACGATTCTTGCAGCAAAAGATAGTGATTCAGCAGCAATCCAGGCTGAAAGTGCGGATCTTATTTATCATCTTTTTGTCGTGCTCGCAATGGAAGAAATAACGCTTGATGACCTTCGGGAGGAGCTGCATGGACGACTTTAAGAAGAATCGCTATTAGTTTCGATATATACCGTAAGTGAAAATATATTCAATATTATACTAGTATCAAAATAAAACCGCGTTTGCTGAGAGAGAATCCGACATAATAAAGATAACTCTCCTGATTGGGACTTGAGTGAGAATTCAATCCAACCGTGTCAGTCTCACTCCTCTCGATACAGTATGTGACTTTTGTATCTAAAGAGCACAGCGAGATTTCAATAGGTTACTTGCCCTGTGTACTTTATTTGAAAAGCTGGGCATCATAATAGTATTAATCGAATGTCACACCAAGGTCATGAAGATCTTCATTTTGTTGTGCGACTGTAATCAAAAGTGGAGTCAGTGATTCAACTTCAGCGGCGTTTGCAACGCCTCCGGCATCAAGCGCCCGAAGACCATCAATATCTTCGGCAAGGTCGCCAATCGTTTCCTTTGCCGTTGTATCATCGCCTATTAGTAAGGTATCGATACCAAGATCCGCATCGAGATTGGTAAGTCGCCCCGCTGCAAGGTTGTGAAAGGCGCCGATAACAGGGACTGAGTCAGGTGCGGCATCGGCAACAAGTGCTGTGACACTTCCTGCACTTGGCGGGTGATAATGAAATCCATCCTCATCACGCTTTACACCTGCCGCTGGGGTGACAATGATATCATCGGATGATAATCTATCTGCGGCAACAGCAACTGTATCTGCGACATGATATGGGGGAACGCATAAGAAGACAATCTCTCCGCGATCGGCTGCCATTTCATTCTCAAATCCAGTAATTTTCGTATCAACGCCTTGTTCATTCAATTCGTCAGTATATGCTTCTGCTGCATCATGTGCTTTATCAGGATCACGAGAGCCAATGACAACATCGTGGTTTGTATGAAAGCCAAAACGGAGTGCAAGACCTTCGCCAATATCACCAGTTCCGCCAAGTAATGCAAGACGCATACTCATTCTGTGGTCGGAACTCTAAAAACCATTGTGTGACCGGGGAGGACTGCCGCTGCCAAAGGTCACCTATCTCAAGAAAATAGAAATAATTAGCTTCAGTTTGAAATAAGCATCATCCGAGATTACATTTCGTCTCTGTGCTGTGTGATCTATCGCTTTCCGAGCGCCTTCTCAAATGTCTGTTGTGCGCGTTCATACCCTTCATTTCTTCCGACAATTGGATCAGGATACTCTGGGGCAAACTGTGCACGGTCACCAGGCGACAATGTTGGCCACTCAATAATCTTCTCTGTTGGTGTATCACTCAATTCGGGAACATACTCACGCACAAAGTTTGCGCCATCGTCATATTTCGACAACTGGCTCACAGGGTCGAAGATTCGAACATCAACGGAATCAGTACCAGTTGATGCAATCCACTGCCAACTCCCGTGATTTGAAGCATAATCATGATCGATGAGTTGTTTGGTGAAGTACCGTGCGCCGCGACGCCAGTCAACGAGGAGATGCTTCGTTAAAAAGCTCGCTACCACTTGTCGCGGACGGTTGTGAATATAGCCTTCGCGATTGAGTTGCCGCATGCCAGCATCAACAAGCGGGTAGCCGGTTTGTCCTAGAGCCCATGATTTAAACGCCTCATCATCATCTCGCCACTGTATCTCGTTTGGAATCGATTTATAATTCGAAACTGCGAGGTCAGGGTTATAGTATAATAAATGATAGTTTTGTTCGCGCCAGGAGAGTTCATATCTATATTTATCGGCATTACGGCGCTCATTTCCGTGTACAGCCTCATATACTGAACTTGCAGCGTCCCATACCTCTCGAATACCAATCATCCCACCAGAGAGATACGGTGACATTCGTGACACTGCTGTTGTTGGTTTCTCAGCAGCCTGTGCGAGGTCATCACGCGTATCATTATAATCATAAATACCTCGGTCACAGAACCGATCAAGGCGGTCTCGCGCAGCCTCATACCCCGAAGGTGGAAGATCGATCTCAACCGTTGGGACAGGGACAGTTTTGCTATCAGTAATATCGACAAGCGTCTCAGCCGGTGGTGAATCATATGCTGACCGTTTTGGAACATCTTCCCAATCATTGTGAAATTGACTATGATTTGGATATGATGCATCAAGCCGACCGGGGTCAACAAGCACGTGATCTGTTCGAACGTCAAATGCAATCCCAGACTTATCAAGTTCACTTGCAACACGCTCGCGCCGAGACTGGCGTCCCGGTCGATAGTGCTGATTACAGTGTACACCATCGATGTCATACTCTTCAGCTAATGCTGGAATGATGTCGCCTGGATCGCCAGCACGAACGATAAGATCACTTTCGCGCTCACGATATGCTTCCTTGAGCTCACGAACCGCATGCATCCAAAATGCCTGTTGTCGCTCCCCAATGGCGCCAAATAAGTCTGAATCATATACATATACTGGTAGAACCGACTCAGAATCAGCCCGTGCTGCAGCGGCCAGCCCAGCATTATCTCGAAGCCGAGGGTCGCGCCGATGCCAAAATAAACGCATATGAATATTATGTACTGGAGTGAATAGTAGCCTTCGGCTGCCGATTGGATGGATTGTGGAGAGTATCTCTGAGTCTGAATATATGACAGTTGGCAACCCCCACTAATTTTTAGACCATCGGACATACTTTCAGATAGGATGTCATTCACATCAGATGCACGAAGTGCTGAACAGCGGGATGAGTCATTCTTACTCACCAGCGCTGTGATTGGGGTTATTGGCTGTTTACTCGCTGGTGTGACCCCATTGATTGGTGGTTCATCAACAGCATTTACCGGAAGTATCGTTTCAAGCAGTCTTCTCGGGCTTGTTTTTGCGGTTCAGAGTCTTCGGCTGCTTCGCCGAGATGGTGTCGTTGCGCTTGCTCCAGCAGTGCTAACAACGATCTTTGGAGGTTGGTTTATGACTGCGCCATTGTTGTATGATGTTGGGTTTATTGCAACAGCTGGCACGCAGTTCGCTGGGTTACTTCTCGCTGCGTTTGGACTATATCTGACGCTTGCACGCATTGCCCCAAGTCGGGGGTCATAATACTAACAAGAAGTATATATTGAATTTCTTTCATTTTACGCATGGTAGTTATACCACAATACGCTCAACTCCACCCATCATTCAAGAATCGTTCTGGAGTAAAATCCACTAATAATCGCCAAGCACACCAAGCCGTCGTGCTCGGCGTGTTGCGTAGTGAAAAACAACATAGCCGCCAAGGAGATATACGACTGCAATAGCGAATAACAGACTGATTTCAGTGATGCTAAATTCCCAGAGGCGTGTCCCATCAACCATCACTCGCTGGAGAAGCGCACTTCCGTGTGCTAACGGAAGTGCCCGAAGCCACGGAATTGAGAAAACAGGTGCTGAGACAAGAATAACAAATCCAAATTGAAGAAGTCCGAGCCACGTTCCAACTCGCTTATATAATACCGTGATTCCCCCAGCAGCAAAGCCAAGTCCGAGTACGGACGCAACACTCGCTCCTGCAACCACTATGACTGTTACCGGAGGAAATGCAAGTTTAGTTCCTGTCACTAGCAACATCCCAACAAGGATCACCGCCGATGTGAGAAATGTCCGAACAAGTTTGGCAACACCTTTGAGTAGCGCAACAGGCGCGAATCCGAATGGTGTGGTGACATGTCTCTCAAGTGTCCCCCATTGGACCTCGCTTCCGATATCATTCGATATCGATGCATACGCACCAGATGACAGTGTCCACAGAAAGTAACCGACAACAATACCCTCAATTGAATCAGCTAATGCTCGCCCAGCTAGCAGTTGTCCGCCATAAAATAACACAATAAAGAAAAATAAAGCAACTACAATTCCACCAACCGCGTTTGCCGGATACCGAATAAACAATAAGAACTCACGGAGAAGAACTGCTCGCGTGAGATGATAATACGTGGCTGGCTGTGGGTCTGATTGCTCTGTGTCGTCTTGATGTGCTGTAGAGAAGAGTTGAGAATCGGTCATATATCATGTTCTCGTGATCTGCCCATATCACTCTCAGAATGATTACTACGCTGAATGCTGTCAGTGGATATCTCAGTACCTCCCGGTGATTTCGCTTCCTGTTGGTTTTTATTGACAGATGGATCACCCACTTTGGTATGTGATTCATCCACACTGCCTGCCTGTGTTCGAGTGTCAGCTTGTGATTGAGTACTCGTCAACTCAATTAATGCTTCCTCAAGTCCGACTTCGATTGTCTGAATCTGCTCAATCTCTACATCCGCTCCCTCTAATATATTAAATAATCTATACAATGATACTTCTGAAATCTCAACTTCAATGTGAGGGTCAGAGTCACTATCGATAGTTGCTTTGAGTGCTGTCTTTGTGATACGTTCACGAAGTCTTGACACAATGCGTGGAGTTAGATCATTGCTCTTGATCTGGAGTCGGTCACCTCCAACCGTTTCTACAAGTGTTTCAACATCGCTATCGGCAACAATACCCCCATCAGCCATCACGATAACACGGTCACAAACATCCTCAATGACTGCCATATCATGGCTACTGAGGATGACTGTCAGTCCATCTTCAATCGCGAGTCGACGCAATTCACTCCGGAGCGTACGAGATCCCTCAACATCTAATCCAAGCGTTGGTTCGTCAAGAAATAGAAGTTCGGCTCCCCCGGCGAGTACACTTGCGAGAGATACTTTCTGTTTCATACCGCGTGAGAGATCTCGTACCGGTGTATCTGCCCACGTAGTGAGATCCAGCCGCTCAAGTAATCGTGCATGCCGAGTAGCGACAGAGTCCGGATTAATACCGCTGATTGTCGCAAAGTATCGAAGGTTTTCCTGTACAGTGAGTCGCCAATAATCGTTTCGAGCACCCTCAAGCATCGCATCAACATTCGCATACGCCGCTCGCCGCTCATTCTTGACATCGGTGCCGAGCACTCGAATTGCCCCTGTATCTGGAAGAACCGTTCCAAGAATAGATTTAATTAGTGTCGTTTTTCCTGCTCCATTTGGTCCAAGTAATCCAACAATTGAACCACGTTCAACACTGAAACTCACATCGTCAACTGCAGTGACAGCACTGTCTCCACTGCCAAATTGCTTACCTACACTATCGACAACGAGTGCCGGTGAGTTATCATCTTGATTTCTCTTGGTCATCGCCTCGAGCGATGTAACCGCACTGCGTCCCATTACAACCATTATATCCGTCGTACAGATAAACGACGCGTTAGTTCTGGTATACGGTCATTATTTGAACTGACACTGGGGTATTTTCTGCATTGCATACAGACAATATATATGGATCTTGATCGGTTTGCCACGGATACGCCGTCTGATGACGCTCCTGGCGATGGGAGTGTCTGTGTTGTGGCGACACAACCGGATACATTTGAACGCTGTCGCGATGGTCTCTATCCGTCGCCAAAATCATATGACAGAACCCGTCAGTCATTTGAGTATCTTGCGTTCTACCGGACAGCACCAATTTCTGCAATCACACATTATGCACGTGTAACAGACCGAGTTGAACAACATCGTGGGACTGATGGCCCGATGACGGCTGAAGACTGGGAAACGCTCATTGACCCGTTTTCTACAGAACGCACTGTTATTGTATTTACCTGGGATGAGCTTGTTCCACTCGAATCTCCTGTCGAAAATGATGGGCATGGTGTCCGCGGTGCATGGTACTGCTCACTCCGTGATATTCGAGAGGCGGCGACATTATCAGCCCTGTCCGCCCGAGCAGAAACATAGCGAGCTCAATGAAATCGAAACCGATTAATTGTCATATCGAATAGTATATATCAAGCCGAGGTAGCCTAGCCTGGTCAAGGCGGCAGATTCGAAATCTGCTGTCCGCTCGGACACGTGAGTTCAAATCTCACCCTCGGCGTTGCAAATATTCTCTTTAGCTTGGATATCAATGTGACCAGATATGTGTCAAAAATAAAATAGGCATCATATTGTATTATATCTGTCATATGTTCTCTCGCATATTTGCGTGGATACCATTGAAGAGATATATTGCCACTACACTAGAATATCAGTTTTTTAGGTGGTTTGCTCATCTGTAGCAGTCAGTACCTGCGGAAGATTGGGTGTAGAGTCGGCAGAGTAACGAACTGACACCTGTGATCAGAGAGGATCGAAACGACGGGTATTCGCTTCTACAGATGAGCGCAGGTGGTTTAGACACCGGGGAATTCGCTTGTCTTGGACACGAGCGTCTTTGTGAGAGCCTGTGTCTGCGTCATTCTTGATCGGTTTCGGTGGTTCTGAGATACAGACGACTTTCACATCAGCCCCACGCCAGCGTTTTGAGACGGTAAACATGGGCGCTATTCCCAAACTCCTTGCAAGGAGACTTCATCACTAAGCGCTTCTTCACCGTCGATTTAATACTGATTTCGCATGTAAATGTAACGGGGCTTGTTTACTGGAGCTTACGGCATTCACCCTCGGGGTCATATTAAATCGCCAAGGCACTCTGCCTGCTATCTCGGTGGATTCGCATTCATTCAAGAGATTGGGTCATTGAGAGGGTATATTGCTCGGTTGTTGTATTCCTGTTATTATTGTCGTTCTCAGAGACTCCATCTGTCTCTGATGCGACAGCCATCTTGGGTTGAGTTCGTGGTTGCGATGAGAGCGGCGATGGTGTGTATCGCCCAAGCAGATATGCATCAATATCAGATCTATCTGATGGATTTGCTGCTCGGATCCAAACTGTTGCCCTACCACATACTGCAAGCTTCGCAGCCCATTTTTCTGCATCTGCACGGGTATTGAATTGGTGACGACTTCCTTGATCGCGAATGATCTCCCCAACGGATCCATTCGTTCGCCGCGCAGATGGTTTGATATCAACAAGGAACGTGCTCACGGTAGATGTACAAATATAAGAAGATGAATAACTAGTCGCTTATGATGAAAATTGATACGTCATTAGCTGGCTATCTTTAACAGCGAGAGAATCCCGCTGTTTACCGCGTGAAGGATGTCATCCCTACTTAATCATCAGCAAGACTCACATCATCAGCGTCAACATCGACGTCGGATTCAGAATTCGACGATGTACCACTGGTATCAACTGAGAGGAGTCGATCAAGCGCTTCAACCATTGCCTCAACGCTACATCGTGTGATATCAGAGTCAGATGTTGCAACAGAGACAGTCCGATCACCGCGCGACATTTCAACCTCAACTGTCACCACAGCGTCTGTTCCACCAGTGATCGCATCAACATGATATGAGTCTAATTGTGCATCTGCATCTGTGCCAAGTGCTGCTCGAACTGCTTCAACAGCAGCATCAACCGGACCACTTCCAGTCCCGGACGCAACGCGCTCATTCTCACCAACACGAAGTCGAATTGATGCCGTTGGTGTTCCTCCGCCAGATGCTGCTGTTAAATCAAGAAGCTCAACATGACGGTCTCGCTCGCGCCCTTGGACTTCCTCAGCAATCGTGAGTAGATCAGCATCAGTCACACGCTTATCACGGTCTCCAAGTTCTTTGACACGGTCGACGATGGCTGTGACCTCATCTTCGGACACGTCAATGCGATGTTCATCGAGTGCTGCTTGAACACCTGCGCGCCCAGCGTGTTTCCCGAGAACAAGCCGCCGCTCACGACCAACAGATGACGGTGAATACGGCTCGTACATCGTCTTATCTTTCAGTGTTCCATCCGTATGGATCCCACTTTCATGCGTGAACGCATTTTCACCAATAACCGCTTTATTTGGCGGTAGGGGTATATTAGTCGCTTGTGAGACGGTCTGCGCAAGAGAGTACAACTGATCAAGCGTTGCTGTCTCGATATCGTAACCATGTGCGAGTGCAATTGCGACTTCTTCGAGTGCAACGTTTCCAGCCCGTTCACCAATCCCATTGACTGTACCATGGACAAGGTCAGCCCCAGCAGCAAGACTGACCCATACATTTGTCATTGCAAGTCCAAGATCATCATGCGTATGTGTTGAGACTGGACCAAGCGCTGCAAGTCGTGACACATACTCATACGTCGTCTCGGGATTAGCGTGTCCAACCGTATCAGCATAACATGACCGGTCGGCACCAGCATCGAGTGCTTCCCGCATCAATCTCTCAAGGAACTCGATATCAGCCCGTGAACCATCCTCACCAATGACTTCAACCCAGAGGTCATGATCTTTGGCATATTCAACCAGCTCAGCGGTCGTTGTGACTACCTCTGATCGTGTTGATCCAACCTTTGTTTCGATATGTTGGTCGCTCGCAGGAACAACGATCGTTACTCCATCAACGCCGCAATCAACTGCGAGTTCAATATCGGATTTGACACCACGAGCGAAACTTGTAACGGTTGCATCAAGATCAAGCCCTGTTACCTGTCGGATTGTCTCTCGCTCACCTTCACCGGTACAGGCGCTGCCAGCCTCAATAAACTCAATCCCAGAGCGGTCAAGTTCACGAGCAATTTCGGCTTTTTCATCGGGATCAAGCGATATACCAGGTGCTTGTTCACCATCTCGAAGTGTTGTATCGAGGAGCTGTACCGTACCGTCAGAATCCAAAGCGGATGCAAGGGGTATGCCGGGGTTACCCCCGAATAAATCGACCACGAGTCATATACTCATATGACTGGTATTTTTGAATGTATATAAACTATCTGTTTTTCGATAATACTCACCTAACAATCCGATAACGTATGCACAAACTCAGATTCTCTGCACTGAGCAGCAGTTGAACACAATCGAGGGATTTTAATGACCTAACGCCGAGAATGTTTAGCAGTATAATCGAGGCACACACGCGTTTTAATCATCTGCAACAATCCGAACGGTATCGCCAGTGCTAATAGCACCAGCAACTCCGGATGGAAGTTCGATGACTGTATCTCCCTCCGCAGTCCCAATCCCATACCATGCAGAAAGCCGTGTGCATTTTTTAACGATATCATCTTTGAGCCATAGGACGTCAATATCGCTGTAAACAAACAGCATATGTATCGTTCGTTGAGTGACGCGATCGAATTGAAATACGAGTGCAGACCCAACGGAGAAGTCTCGGCGGAACATCAATCCACGAATATGTGTACACCAGGTTGCTGCAATTTCGATATCTGTCGCGAGTGTGTCTACAGAACTATCAGTATGGGAGATATGTTTAAGATACATAATATGTTATCAGATATAGTATGAATAAATCTGCTTATAGACACGTGTCTTTAGACATAACAGCGTGATATTATTATTATTCCAGCGGTCGACATGTCACATGCGGATTGTATCGATTACTGAGAATCGAGGAGAAAGTCTCGCGCGTTAGCGCCGGAAGGACGTCAGGGCAAGTGATTATACGCTGGTGTATGTAATTTCGATCGTCATTTCAATTACGTATTGACGATACATTGATTTAATTGGCGAATAAGAAGTAGTTGGACTGAATAATAGAATTATTAGTGTAAGAAAATATCAGCAATTTATTAAATAGTTATTCATCAGTATGATGATAGAATCTCAATATAATGTATAAGACACCAGATGGGACATCTGTCGGTGTTGATGATCCGTATGACCATGCCGATATCTGCGATCATCTGACAGACGATGGTCGATGTCGACTCGCTCTCTCACAGGGTGATAATCATCCTGAATTTGCGACAGACCGACGGGAGGATAATTACGCTTGTCTTGCTCACACATATGAGGAAAAAAACAAAATAACGTCCACAGGCTCCAGTGATGTATCATCATCTGCAGAGCCGTCTATTCCTGTAAGCGCCTTTCGTGAGTGTCCGCATTACCGGTCAACGACCGCTAAGCATGCCTGTGTTCGCTGTGGGCTCGAAGATGTTCGTATCGCGCACGATACGGACGCACAATCGCTTCTTGAAGAGCATCACCTTTCATACAGAGACAATACTACTCAGGGTTCGGGTATCTCAGACACCAGTGAGGGCACCGATGAAACCACACAGAACAATTCGGAATCACAAATAACCTATAGTCATGAAATAACAGTCGCATTGTGCCGATGGTGTCATTCCAAAGTCCATCAATCGATTGCTCGGTTAGAGGATGATGTGTCACCGGATCCTGAGGCGTTCGCCACTCGGGAACAGCGCCGTGCGCGTGAACAACAAGAACTTGGCTTCTCTCCTGCCAGTGAAAAAAATAATGACTGATCTTTGACAGCGGTTCATGATTAATAATACCTGTACATTACCGGTTATATGCTGAGCAGGCGCAATACCACG
>ERZ1034509.40-NODE-40-length-18353-cov-23.308285_pt1 | contig 18353 bp, 16 predicted proteins | sample MGYA00520682_ERZ1034509 | MGnify/ENA primary metagenome ERZ1034509 (study PRJEB33760, sample SAMEA4777697) | hypersaline lake metagenome | biome: hypersaline environment; feature: brines | place: Spain | collected 2014-08 | depth 0 m ...
GTATGTGTCGGAGTTCAGTCTCAACCGTGTTTATCAAGAGCCTCTTTGAGAGATCGTCAGCCGACATACTCAGTATCACGATTGTAAGTATATATTCTATCAACTCGTTATACCGGGTGTAGCTATTATCGATAGCAAGCGCATTGAGTGGCTACGAAAGCCAATCAGGAATCAACTGCCTCAGGGACGATTGTCACTGGAACTGCTGCTTCATCGGCGACGACAAAACCAGTATGTCCCTCACGAGCGGTAGTCAATCGACCTTTTGAGCGGTGACCAATTACAATATGATCGATGTCAGCGCTCTCTGAGAGTTCAACCAGTTGCTTGCCAATCGCTGTTCCTGAGCGGAGCCCGCTTCGGCTGAGATGCTCGAGTCCGATATCAATAGAAACGGTCGTCTCTGGGAGGGATTCACGGATCTCATCACGAAAGTCTCGCTCGTCCCCGGATGCATTCTCGGTTTCTGTTATATGAGTCACATACAGTTCATCATTAAATCCATCAGCCAGCCCCACTGCTACGTTCAGAACTGTCTGGAACTGATTATCATCGCTGACTGCAACTAAAATACCCATAGTTATCTAATGTGTTAGAATTAATAATACCTGACGGCATATTATACGATTTTACAAATAATCAAGGCGAGCGTATCGAAATCAAGGCTATTGCCAACACAGATACTTCACCAGCGACTGTTTATGATAAATCATATTAATATTAATATTATCATGATTAGGGACAGCTATTAATTAACTCTTTTTACTATTACAGTGGTTAGTTAAGAAAGTACTCGATAAAAAGAAAAGTCCAGTCGTTTCCGGACCGTCAATGCACTTCCGGCGTCAAAATTAAACTAATTTTTTAATCTGACAGGCTCGAGTCCAACTATATAATATCTCAAAATTGATGCGAAGCCACGAGACAGTATTATTGGACGCCTCATGAGATATGTTAACCCTCTAAACGTCGGAACGCTTCGTCGCCACGGTCAGTCACGATGTAGTAGGTATGCTTACGATGGGTTTCGTCTTTTGGCTTTAATTTTCGCTCGGTCGCCTTGATTGTAGAGCCCTCATACTCAGTGACGAGACCGACCTGTCGAAGCGCGCGGTAAAGATGGCGGACATATTCGAACTCCATATCCAGTTCGTCAGCGGTCATCCGTGGATAATCTGGTCCGCCACGCGCCAGTCGTTGAATAAGCGTGTGTCCATCGGGAAGGTGCCGGAGGACATTCTGTTGTCCATTGGGTTCATCAAGAAATCGGAGGAGATGGTCACCCTCTCGTGACAGTCGATAATAGGTATGATGTTGACGAACCTCATCAGCCTGCTTGGCTTTGACACGGCGTTGTTTGACAGTTCCTGACTCAACTCGTTCAAGCAATCCTGCCGTCTCCATTTTCTTACATAATTCGTCAACCTGCTCGCGCCGGGCATCGAGATGCCCAGCCATTGACCGTGGATAATTCCCCTCGACGGCATTGAGATGGTAGCAGATAAGATAGGCAACAGGCGTGACGGGGAGTGGGGCTAACTGACCGACGATCTCTCGTTCACGCTCAAGTTCGGTTTTGAGATCTTTCGCTTTCTCATATCGTGACTGGGCGTTGCTTGCCGGATCAGAATTGAGATTGAGAGTAATTTCGATCGTCTCCTGGTGGGGTGTGTCGAGTGTCACGACCAACTTACCCGTCTCCCAGTGGTCGCCGGACTTCGAACGAGCTTCTTTTAGTGCTGTTTCGACCTGTTGGTACCGCGTCATAATTGTATCTGCTTCCAGACGGAGACGATCGATCTCTGCCTGCGAAACCATTCTTACTGAGTAATGCTATTCTATCCTGTTGAATTCACCGTGTTGGGTTCCGAGGTATCGAAGTCTCAACGAAACTTAAATAATACCATCTAAGATAATAACATCGTAAGTCTCGTAACGAACTGATTATCAACTGATGAGTCCACTAGCGTTATCACTTCAAATGTAAAGAATATACCATGCACACTGTTGAGGTGCAGAATAGTATCTAGCAACTCTTGACATCCCCCTCACTCTGAAGGGCGAGGATTTCCGAGCATTGGAATATTACCATTCCCAACTTTTGGAATCAATGCTCTATAGTAACTTTGATTATGAGTCTTACTTTTCACGATGCGAGTATTTGTTAGTTGTGTGTCCTGTAGTGGTTGAGCTTGTGTCCTGTCAGGTCCGTGAGGTGGTTTTCCCATCCACCGTCGACATCTCAACTCCAAGTAGCGCGGTCGCCATGTGTCGGGTAATGTAGGCACTAAGATTCGCCAGATGGAACATTATGAGGATCCCGACGACACCAACCAAACCCGCCAGGAGTGCTTCAGGGAATGTTTCGATCGACCACCTCACCGGTTCATCGTTGACTTCACCGAGACGTGCTGTATATGGATATCGTAGTGGCGCAACGAGCAGCGATAGTCCGTTCGCGAGCACAAACAATGGGATAAGCGCAAACACGGCAATGAAGAATTTCATCGAAAGGAAGCCGACGCCGCGCCACGTTGAGGCTGCCTCAAGATACTTCGTGAGGTCTCCAAACGTGCTGTCTGTATCAGTAGCCACATCATCGTATGTATCAAGCTCTACGTCTAATAGTTGGTTGGCGAGCCAGCGCTCGAATCTGGCGATCCCTCGAGTAATGAAGAGCGCCGCTAGCAGAATAAGAACGCCGATGCCTATCACGGTAAGTGCAATCCCAACTACGAGTATTGAAAAGAGCGCTGAGTAAGCAAATCCAAGCGGAAGCGCCATCAGGAGGTAGAGCAGATGTTTGTACGTACTGGCGTCGACAAGAACACCAATGACTGGCAACTTGGAGGGCGAAGACGCGGAAATAAAATCCATAATTATACGTAGCATTTTATATGTCCCGATACCGACATAAATTGGTTGGTTTCAGTTCGTCCGAGTGCTGAGATAAGCATATTACAATACGGGGTTGCATCTCGGATTATCAGCCAATGAAGGAGAGTAATAACGTATTCGCCGACGCATCTCGGGAGATATTATTTGTGACTCTTGACATCCTCCTCTGCGTTCACGCGGAGGGATCCAACGACATCACACCGCTGCGCTGAGTTGGGAGTTTCAGGTGCAGATCCACAGACTGCCAAGCTTACACACCGTGCGAATCGGTATGAAGCTAGGTAACGGACAGCCCCTTTGAATGGGAGTGCCACATCTTACCCCCCGGTACTCCTATCTTCAGCCGAAAACGCGGTCCTGTGTTAGTTTCCCCACAGGAGCGGTGGTCGGTGGTCGGTGTCACCAGACTCGGAGTTACTTATATTGACGCTCGCCCGGTGCTTGTTGTTTGCTTCCCACATGGGGCACACCCGTTTCCAGCGTGGGCGGACACTCACGCTCGAACCGCCATCTTTCGGGCATGCGGCTACAGTGGGATCATAGCCAGTGCGCCGATAATTATAGGTACGTCATATTGCAGCAAAGATGTTCGGAAACTCCCGGCTGCAACGACGCGTATCCATGGTCTGAATATGGTGGGATTGCGCCTATATTAGCTATAACTCAGCGTTAAATCTTCTTGCGGAGAATTGCCCCATCATCGGGCGACTGATTTGCGAAATTACAAATGAAAAGGTCGTTGGAGGTGGGGTCAAATAGCACGTCTGAAGGAAAGACCAGTCCATCATCTGCGGTAGCAATCGTCTCCGTCGTCCCTCCAGTATCGACACGAACCACGCGGTTTTGACTATTGGCAGCAACATAAATATCACCATCACGGATAGTAATCCCGTCTGCACCAAGGATCGCCTCAGTTTCTGAGACAGTGCTCGCTTCACCGGCACTCCCGTCTGGTTGGACAGGCACCTCAATGAGTCGACCGGTCTCACCTGCTTGCGTCACCGCAATATAAATAGTGCCGTCGGTACCTCGAGTAATACCGTTTGCACCAAAGCTCTCGGTCGCCAGTCGGTCATCATCAAGCCATCTCTCGCGTAACCCATCAGTCCCGACAGCGTAAACCACGCCACTAGACGATTCAGTCACCAGCATCCGAGACCGACCGACGTCAAATAGGATATCGTTCGGAAAGCCACTGATTCCAACGAGTTGGCTCACCTCATCACCTGTGGGAGCCGCCCAGACACCTGCATTATCGTCCTGTGTGGCAGCAGCGACGTAGACAGTGCCATCCGGTCCAATCTCAACCCCGACAGCTCCTGGCATCGTGACCAGTTGCTCGGTGTCCGCGAGGGTCAGCCCGGTCTCACCGATCCGATCGGATGAAAGACGACGCACCTCGCCAGCTGTGATTCCGAAGTAGAGATTACCATCGGCGTCGAATGCCATATTTTCTGGCACACGCTCCCCCGGGATTGACACGACAGTTTCCAGACTGGAGGTAGATGTCGAGGCTTGAGTGTCAGGTTGAGGTGTTGTCAGGGCGGTCTCGGTCGCTGTCGCCGTATCACCAGTCGCGGTGTCAACAGGCGTTGACGATGGGTCAGTCTCCGCACAGCCAGTTAGTCCGAGGGTCACCGCTACACCGCTTGCGAGCAATGCGCGCCGAGTGAGTGAATCGTCCAGCACAACCAGTATTAACGAACGGAAGTCGGTTCAATGCACGGAAATCTGAAATATGCGTTTGATTTCATACTCGTCGGTTCCAAACGGGGTTTTGAGAACGTCGATGTGAGTTCCACTCCCGCTGAGGATATCGTTAAGATGTTTGTATGGCTTCGCGCTGATACGAAACTATATTGCCGTCGTCGGTGAGAGACAGTTTATATCGCTTCAGTGTAGTTCGCACAAAGCAGGTGTGCAACCGTTCTTCGTATGGTGGCAGTCCAAAGTCGTCGTACTCATAGTAGTTCTCCATCAATCTGAGAGACTTCGCAACGATGCGCTGAGTCGTATTCTTCACGAGATCGGAATCATCTTGAAGACGAGGCGAAATCAAATTCCAACCCACGCCCTTTTTGCTAAGCCGGATGGTTTTGTTGTACACTCGGCGTGCTTGCGATAGCCCTCTGGACAAGCATTCTTTCTCTGTTGGTTGCTTGATCAGGATATCACCGTTTTCTCGATGAACATCGCTTCGTCTCCACTCTCGATTCTAGCTAGTATAAACATTCCCGTGATGTTAGCGTATTTCTCCCTTCAGCTTTCAGAATTCGATTATATCTATTGTTGCGTCACCCGCCGGGGGCGACGCAGTGCTCATTCGATTTTTAAGCGCATTTGAGTGACTCCGCGGTGCGCTCATTGTCGGGAAATCTGTCTTCGCGCTCAAACAGTAGGTTCGCCGGTGATATGATCATCCTGGTCATTATGAATATCAGTGGGTATTTATTTTGCTTTTGAGTCCATATCTAATATGTGGTTGGAGCTCACAGAGGTGTGTGGGACTGATTTTGAACGACCGTTTGAATTTGACTGTGCGGCTAAGCCGCTAAATAACGAACATCCGACTCCCAGACATACTATTCCAATTTCAGTGCAGTTCCTCACTGAGAAAGCCGTCAGACTGGTCCTTCGACCAAATCCAGAGGTAGTTGGAGTGGACTCTTCTCCATTAGGTCTGCCGTATGATGAGTATTCTCGTGATACAAACGTTGATATAAACTCAGAAGATGAAACTGTCAAGCTCGATACTGAGGGCATTTCGGCTTCAGTCGCTACCGACACCGCTTCGTTTACTCTGAGTTACGATAACAAACGGATACTCGACACTAATATTGATGTCACGAATAATCGAGGGGAACTGTCCGTTCCAACGATAGGATATAAAGAAAACATTGTCGACAACTACCCGCTTGAAGTGGTACAAACGGGCTTCTCCACCGCGCTTGACCCTGCGGAATCGATATTCGGACTGGGAGAACAGTTCACTACCTTTGAAAAGAGCGGTAGTAGAGTAGAAGCATCTGTGTCGCAGGCACACGGCACAAACTCCAACGACACCTATGCACCAGTTCCGTTTTTTCTATCTGATCGTGGCTACGGCGTTCTTGTTGAGACGGCGTGTGATGTTACATTCGACTTCGGGAGCAATACGCCGGATGCGACGGCGATTAATGTTGATTCGTCTGTTCTCTCAATTGTCGTATTTGCAGGGGAATCACTCAAAGATATCATCTCCTCATACACCGCATTAACAGGTCGTGCACCTGAGTTACCTGAGTGGACATACGGTATCTGGATGTCTCGGAACTCATACGAAAGCCAAACACAGGTGCGTGATATTGCGTCTGAGATTCGAGAGCGTTCTATGCCCTGCGATGTACTCCATGTCGATCCAGGATGGATGGATATGGAAGCTCCAGAGATGGCGTTCGACGCCGAGGAATTTCCTTCTCCAGAGAAAATGAAAGCGAATCTTGCAGAGGCAGGTTTCAGGCTGTCCGTTTGGGAGTACCCATACATCAATACAGGCACAGATCTATTCAGGGCGGCGGAACAGAATGACTACTTAGTCACTGATCATGAGGGGCGAAGCTATATTCTACGGCGACCGAGCTATTCAGCTACACGCGCTGGAATCATCGATTTCTCAAATCCTGAGGCCATATCATGGTGGCAAGAAATTCATCACGAGTTGATTGAGAGTGGTATCGACGTGTTCAAAACCGACTTTGGGGAATATCTCCCGCCACAGACAACGACTGCTGACCGGCGCACTGGGATGGGCGGTAAGAATATTTATTCAGTCGCGTACCAGCGAGCAGTTGCTGGCGCGTTTGAAGAGTTTGATAAACCGCCCGTACTCTGGTCTCGGTCGGCATGGGTTGGTGCACAGCAGTATCCGATACACTGGGGTGGGGATACTCGATCAACATTCAAAGGTTTCAGAGAAAGCGTCCGCGGCGGATTGAGCTTGCTTATCTCAGGATTCCAGTTTTGGAGTTGCGATATTGGAGGGTATAAACCGAAGCCATCAGAGACACTCTATATTCGATGGGCTCAGTGGGCGCTGCTCTCATTATCTCACCCACGATTTCACGGCAAGACACCAAGGGAACCGTGGATGTTCGGTGATAGAGCCACAAAAATAATCATTGAATTTGCTAAACTCCGATATCGCCTGCTTCCATATTATCTCAGCTATGGGTGTGAGGCTATTGCGACCGGTGTGGCAATAATGCGCCCGATGGCTCTCGAATTTGAGGACTACCAGCAGGTTTCAGCCTCTGCAACACAACATATGATTGGCGAAGAATTCCTTGTCGCACCAGTTTTATCGGTGGATGGTCGGGTGAAAGTAGACCTCCCACCCGGCGAGTGGGTAGACTATTGGAGTGGGGAATATCATGTTGGACCACAGCGTCAAAGGCGCGAACCTAATCTTGATGAACTCCCATTTTTTGTACGCGCCGAAAGTATCATTCCAGAGGATCCTCGTGTGAGAATGCACGCAGACGGACCACCGGCGGAACTCGACTATCGCGTCTATCCAGCTTGCGAAGGAAAAACGACCACGCAGTTCACTGTCCGACACCCCGAAGTCAAAAACCCAGATACAATTGAGGTGGAAATAGATGAATCGTGGCAGGTAATGACAGTTACGACATCAGACAGTTTACCGCCTGGAACTGTCATCGTGGAAGCCGCCGCTAACCCACCCAACAGGGTTGTTGTTGATGACACGGAACTTGATTCAGACGAGATACAGTATGATGCTAACGAGAGGATACTCACCTTCGACATCAACTCCAATACTTCCTGAGGTCTTAAGACGCTCAAATACAGTGTCCAATTTGTCGAAGCTTCACTTGTTATTATATTCTGATATCTTCTCGTTTGTTCCAACCAACTTGAGCATATAGGTATGAAACCTCATCAGCTTGATTTCTGGTATGTAGCAATATTTGTTATCGACTCATCCTCATGCTCATTGCTCGTTAATATCGCCTGACCGTTGAATATCTTTACCTCGAAGCTTTTCCAATAGCTCACATGTTTAATATGCCAATCAAATATATTCCCAATAATTATAGTACAAGTATCAGTATGGTCTGTGCTTAGAGAGTACGCAGTCCGCATATTATTCCGAATCCTCGCGCTTTAGCGCCGGGAAGATATCAGGTATATTGAAAGCCTCTCAAACTGTGAAATAGTGTCTATATACTTAATAAATAATCCGGGGTATCATATTGCGTCATGAAAACTCAACTCAAAACCCGTCTCGTAGGAATAATCGGCATGGTATTCTCATTTCTCGTTCTATTTCTGCAGTTTGGAATCCCCTTCTCATGAATAATCTGCTTACAAAGGACTGTTATTTCCTTTTCGCTCTTGTCTCTGATTCGTGACTGACGGCAAACAACAATAGTGAATTGCCTCCGGGTCAAGCCCCGAGTCACTCTGCCTGCTATCTCTGTATATGATGACGGCGCTGTATTCCCCACACTACTCACTCGGCTTTACTTCGCTACTTAATTACGGGGACTTAGCGCCTGCAAACAGCTAAAGTGGTTTCAATTGCAAGTTCCGCGCTTTAGTCTTAATATTATCAGTTATTTTATATTTTAGATATGTTTCATCTCATCTTTCGTCATCTATCGCTAGATAAATATACACGAAATCTACAATCCAAAGATGCTTGCAAAGGAATATTTGGATATATTATTTCTCAATCTCTAAGCAACAACGATAGATAATTTATTGAATCCACAGATCAATAAATTAAAAGATCTAGATGATACTTCAATTTATGAATCAGTCCTTATATGACTGAAACGGTCAATAAAACTCATAAAAACAGAGATCGATAGAGATCAGGGCTATCGACCCATTTTCAACGCTTCGATATCTGTATATAACTGAATAGACTGACCTGATTCATTATTCAAATGTGACCCCAGTAATTTCGAACCGGGCGCCGCCATCGGTTGCCTCGGTTAGTTTTATGTCCCAGCCATGCGCCATAATTCCTTTCTTGACAATATTTAATCCGAAGCCAGTTCCTTTATTAGTCGCTGTGTACCCTGCGTCGAACACATTATTACGTACGTCCTCAGAGACCCCTAAACCGTCGTCTTCGACATAGAACCCGTCGTCCAATTCTCCGATAGTTACAGCTACATCATCGTCATTATGCTCGATAGCATTGCGAATCAAATTCTCGAATACTCGCTTGAGGCGACTCCCATCTGCGTGAACAGTCCGATTAATATGTGAGACGATCGTTGCACTTCCTGTGTCTACGTTCGCCCAGCAGTTCTTGATAATCGTCTGGAGTTTGACCGGTTCAACTTCAGTAACGTTGTCTCCCCCGCGAGCTAATAGTAAGACATCCTCGATCAGAGTATCCATGCGGTCTAGTGCACGGTCCACTTTCTCTAACTGCTCGCTGTCGCACTCTTCTTGAGCGAGTTCCAATCTACCTCTAGCCACGTTTAGGGGATTACGGAGGTCATGCGACACGACGCTGGCGAACTGATCCAAGCGCTCATTCTGCTGCTCGATTGTTCGCTGATATTCTTTTTGTTCGGTGATATCAGAAGCTATTCCGCATGTCGCGTATAGGTCACCGTCCTCAAACAGTGGCGTTATTCGTGTCAGGAATGTTCTCCGCCCGTGATCTGTCTCGATGGTTTCTTTAATTTCAATTGACTCCTCGGTTTCGAGCACCTGCTGATCGTTTTCGCGGAACCCCTCTGCAATCTCTTGTAAAACCACCTCTTCAGGAAGTTTTCCGGCGACTTCTGTCTCCTCTTCAATATCAAATAGTGTACGGAACGTATGATTCACTAATACGAATCGACTGTCAGTATCTCGAATCCAGATCGCCGCCTCAACCGCGTCAAGTACCCCCTTTAATTGTCGTGTTCGTTCGCGGAGCGTATCGCTCGCTGATTGTGCTCGGCGGGCTTCTGTTCGTGCACGACCAGTCTGATAGCCTCCAACGACGCCCGCAATACCCCCCGCCTCAGTTGCAATCAGGAGTGGAAATAGGGCTTCACCGATTACGCGTCCCTCGAATGCCCGAATGAGGATAGAAAAACCCATAATGGTCATCAACAGGGTAGCACCACAAAGACACCAAACCCAGATCTGCCATCGATCTTCGGATGATAACCCGATTCCGGTAAGTCTATAGCCGGCATACGCGAGTACAAGTGCTGGCAGACCATCGAGGAGGAAGGCAACTACAGGGGAAATCATTCCATTGACTGCGGAAAGTTCGTTCGCGTGGTGAGTGGCTGCAGTCAAAAAGAGAATAACTCCGAAGCTGATAATAAAATACGGCGATTTCATCTTAAAATTAGAATATATCATAAGGTATGATATGTAATATCGTGATTTACTCCTTTTGATTACCAGTTCTGGTCTATTGAGTAGATCCGACAGCGATGATCTTAATTTACGCACCGCTTATTAAAAGATCCAGTATCGATGACCTGCATCTATTCAAAAACGGAGACATCCTGAATATAAAATCCAGACCTCACACAGATACTTTGTCATTATATTATTGGATACAAGATAGTATCTCAAGCACTATTATCTAAATCTCGATCCAGTCAAGTTGTACTATGCTCAATAGCGTTCAGGATCCCCGGTGAGAGGTTCACGATAACGGTGAGCCTCCATTATATTGGTGAGAAAATATCAATCAAAGGCATATGAAATTGAATCTCATAAGAAGATCAAACAGACCCGACATGATTTCAAAATTGAATAATAGAATAAAATATGGGCATATCTGAGTGATTAATCACAAGTGTGACCGTAATATCTTGTTTATACAAATAATTATGCTTGTGACTATTTTGCAGAGTACAAGGAGAATACCCGGGGCTTTGATATGACCCCGGGGTTGAATCCGACAGCCCATGGTGCAAGCCAGTAAATCAATATATTTCTCATCAATAGACAGCGATGGAGTATGGTCACCGTTACTCTGCATACCCGACACAGGAGCTAGCGACTGAACTTGACTATCACATCAACATTCATCGCCAAGCGTACAAGTGCACGACCAAAGAGCGTGCATCATGCGGTGTGGAGACGGCGAACCCATCTGGGTCAGGGAACACTCCTGTCCGAGCTGTGGGTTCGAGTGTGATCGTGACTTGAACGCGGCGGTGAATATCCTCCAACGCGACTTTTCTGAGTTAGGGCTGGGATGGACCGAACCAACGTCGTCCGAGAGATCAAGTCTCTCGTGATCACGAAAATCTTCGGTTTTCGAACGACCTGTGGAGACTGCGCTCCCTATGGACACCACTTGCGTGTCCGAAAAGCGCGTCGTAGAGACAAGAAGCCTCGGGGCTTGACCCCCGAGGCGATTCACCTGGATATCGTAACATCCGTACTCTCATTATACTTTCAGTAATCTGATTGTATAGGAAGTGAACTGCCTCACCCTACTGCGCTACTCGGTCTCCGGCCTGCGTTGCTTCATAACGAAGGGGGCTTATCGCCTAGAATCAGCTAATATGTAGTCTCCAGACGTGAACTAATAAGTAATGTTTATTTAGTAATTTGTAATTAATCATACATGCGGTATGCAGCTCTCTTTACTGTGGTAGTAATGCTTGCTGGGTGGACAAAGACTCACGTCAATGACAACGACAACACCAAGTTCGATCTCAACGCCGACACAACCCATAGCATCCGTTTCGACTCTCGTGACACCCCTACCCCTGTCCACGGAATCAGACTTACCAACGACACAGACGCAGACGGAAACGATCATTGATATTATCGACGGGGACACGATGGATGTTCGACTCTCAGATGGGACTGTGCGACTCCTCGGCGTTGACACACCTGAAATATCTATTACACAGGTATCGCCTGAAGAATGGAAAGGAGTACCAAACATAACGGATGGTCGCGACTGGCTCGTTGAATGGAGCAAGGACACTACATAGCACGCCCAAGACCGCCTTGGAGGTCAGATGATGTTAATTCGGGTGACCCCAAAGCGGATTACCACGGATGCTACGGTCGATTGCTCGTGTATCTGTTTTAATCTCGAAACGTTGAGATATTGTTCAGCGAGCGGTTGGTAATGAATGGGTGCGCGCGGTACTATGACAATTCATTTAGGAAGCAGTATGTATATCAAGGGGCTGAGATGACTACTCATCATGAAACCGTTGGTGTGTAGGGTTACATATCACAAACCACGAAATCAACAGCTATCGAGGATGGTAGTGGCGATATTGTCATTAAGAATATTCATGCAGACGTCGAAGGAAATGATAATGAAAATCTGAATGATGAATATGTTATTTTCAAAAACATCGGTGACGAATCGGTCAAATCAATAAATTGGATTGCCTCTGATGAATCCCCGGCAGGTTTTAGATCAAAATCAGGGGCATTGATGATACCGTACACTGGCGATGGCATAGATACGAATGATGAATTGTGATGGCGCGATGGCAGAGCTGCCTGGAATAACGGTGATAATACGGTGACAATCAAATATAATGATGGCGACACAGTCGACGTATACATGCATTGATCTGCGCTTTTCTGAGGGCGGTGATCAGTCGGACACTCAGTTACCCTGGATTGCGTCAATAACCATTGCCGCAGCAATAACGGCTTCTTTCGACACAGTGTTTGTATCGTCAATAGTGATTTTATACCGGTCTCGAAGTGATATTTGCCCATCGATATTTCCAATATGAGAATCATTGGCGTCAGTAATCTCATATTTATGTGGAATGAACTCACCGAACGGAATCACATTACGAGCGATTGTCACGAGGGTCCCACGAGAATTAATCTCTGCAATCTTCTCTTCTGTGTCCACATCCCGTATTCGCCAAGTGTCTTGCAGAAGTGAATAATCATTATCGAGGACGATGAGATCTTCACCCGTCTGTGAGTCTGTCAAGACATAGTTACCAGCAATGTCAATCATTCCTCCAGCATTGACCTCAAACACCTCTTCGCCGTTTGAATCAACGAATGGAAACTCCTCTTTGAGTTTGAACATTTTCTGCTTCCCACGGATGACGACGTTTTCATCCGCATCCATCGCTTTGTACTTATTTCGAATCGGCAGCAGGGATTGCTCAACGACGTATGTATCTCCAGTAAGATCCAATCCACTGATATCATGATTGCGTGTCATTGCACTTCGTTTGTTTTCGATGCCGTCAGGAAATGAAACCATTGACTGGATTGCTCTGCTGAGTAGTGATCTGTCTCGATGGATATCACGTGTGTCAGATTATGACCTCATCTGTGGGATCACGTATACCGATGACTGACGATGCAAACGGCAGACGCTGTCGCCTCCGAGTCTTTCTCGTCAATCACGGCGAGTTTACTCCTCGAATTCAAAGACAAAGAGATTATGAAGTTCATGTTCAATTCTGGTAGTAAACTCGTCAAGAACAGCGTTGAACGATTCTTCATCGCCAGGGAGAGACTGTGCACGTTCGTCGATATCGTCAGGGAGACGAACGTGGAACTTCCCGTTCCCCTCATAGAGAGGCTCACTCTCGCTGAGTACTTTTCGATCAATCGCTCGGAGGATCTCAGAGTCACACCCGCCATGCAGTTGCTGATATGCATCTGAGTATGCCTGCTCAATCTCTTCGAAGTAATGTTCGTATTTATTATCGAACTTCTCTGGATCGAACTTGGTCATGAGTTAGTTGAGGACGAGATTTCATTAAATGATTCCGGACAGTGACAGGAGCTCGGATAATCAAACGCGCCCAGCTGATTGACAATTTCTTCTCACGAGACATGAGACGTGAGAGAAAACACGGCACACAGAATATATGATACGGTGATGCAAATGTAACGACTAACTCACCTCTCACACATCAGGTAGCACGATTGGGATCGTTAGGATATAACCATATGATTCCATTCATATTTTATTATTCACAATTGTTGTTCACTGCGCGTTATTTGTGATTAATTACTTGCCCTTGATTTATTGCTATCATATTTTACTTCTATTTTTGATGTTACATTCTTCTCTCAATACGTATGTTTAATATCTCATGAGCTGTTATCCGTCGCAAAATTATACAATTCGGTGGTAAATCGACAATTCAGCGAATAAGATCGTACTCTGTGTATGCTCCAAATATATACAGAATATTTTATTTGCAGGCAAAGTGGATATATTTGTTTTACAGAGTGGAATTCTATTGTGTCGTACAGTTTTATTTCTATATAATCGCTGGTCCTCTACAGCGCCAGTATCGTAGGGAAGTTGATAGCAATAGAAAAAAGAATCATAGTTCAATGTGCACGTGGACTTGACGAGCAGTCTCAATAGTCGATTTAGGGGCGATAGGCATCTCGAGCCTCGGAATTTCTGATTCAAGATATGACGAGAATGAGGGTTCAAATCAATTCAGCATCCAGCGTCCAACGCCGTCACGCCACTACTCTATATTTGATTGAAACTGTATATGAAAACATAGTTGAAATCTAATAATCTATCAATCATATAGGATTTGAGATACAGTTATATAAAAGCCAACGACCGAAACAATCGCCTGCACAACGGTTTCAGAATACTGCAGGTTTCGATATGTTGCTACTGTCACATCAATCCCTGAGAATCTTTATTTATCGGAGTGAATCCGGTAATAGTGTCACGAGAGGCTGACCTCGACCGTTTGTATGAGTTATTAATCGATCTTGAAGACCGTGTTAGCGGGAAGCATCGACTCAAAAGCTGTACGGGCTATCTTGACTGGCCTAAGCGTGGTGTCTACTTTTTATTCGCACATGACGAATACAGGGACACTGACGATCAACACCGTCTCACTCGAATCGGAACGCACGCCGTTTCGTCTGGTTCAGGAGCGTCATTATGGAGCCGACTTCGCGCACATCGGGGGGCAAACAGCGGAACATATGCGGGTGGCGGCAACCACCGAGGTTCGGTGTTTCGAAAACATATCGGGAAAGCACTTATCGAACGGCATAATCTCCATGCCGAATACCCGTATTGGGGTGACGGGTCGAGTGCCGACCCAAATCGACGTCTGAACGAGCATGATCTTGAACGGCAAGTGAGCGACCACATACGTGATCTCCCGTTTCTGTGGATCGACGTAGACGACGAACCCGGTCCGGATAGCGACCGAGCATACATCGAACAAAACGCTATTGCACTCGTGAGCAACTTCGAGAAGGACGGTCTTGACAGACGCAACAGCGACTGGGTAGGAGCAGAATCTCCGAGACAGGAGATACGAAATTCTGGGTTATGGAATATTAATCATGTCAACGGAGATTACGACTCCGCGTTTCTTGATCGGGTTGCTGAGGCCGTCAAGGATACAACTCCTGTGTAGCCACCTATTTTTGAGATGATTCGAAGTGCCTGGTGTATCTACTTTCTTTAACGTTTCACTCGCATGCGTGCATCTTCGAGGTGAGAAGATATGTAGTTCTATATGGATTCTTATGCACGTTATACGAGTCGAGATGCCTGTTACTCGGAGGTTCCTACCCTGAAGTTTGCTTCTCGATGATACCGTTGAGGTAGGTGCTGCCCTCGTCAGTTCTCTTGACCGGGTCCTCCCCACCGACCTTATGATGATGATGAACAGGGCGCTTCTGACCACGTTCGAACGATCTGGATTATGTCATTTCTGCTCTGTCTGATCATCAGAGTGAAAGCGTTAGGCTCATAAAATTTTTGATAGAACAGGAGTATTAGATGTGTTTCCTGGCGATTACCGCGGTGTACAGATAAGTCCCTCTCCAAGATCTTCGACAGCATAACCCACTTCATGGAGGAAGTCCCGTGTCTCGCGACAGTCACCATGTGGCTCGAAGTATACCGTTGGCATCGCTGTCTTGAGCGTATCCGTCGCCCCGCGAAGGACATCATCGCCTGCCCCCTCCACGTCGATTTTGATGTGGTCAGGCTGGGGATGGTGACCAACGATGGAGTCAATGGTGCGTGTTTCTACGTTGGTTTGCTCAATTACGGACCCTCCAGATATCTTCGCGTTCGAACGATGGAGCGACGAAATCTCCGGATATGATGATAGATAAAACGTCTCCGTACCGTCTTCATCGACAACCGCCACAGGCAGGACGGTAGTATCAAACCCGTTTGTGTCGATGTTCTGCTGGAGCTTCTCTCGCGCCTCGGCGTTCGGCTCAAGCGCAACTACCTCTGCACCTATCGAAGCGGCGGCACAAGTGTAGACGCCAACATTCGCTCCAATGTCGTAGACAGTATCCTGATTTTCGATTCGCTCAAGAAGTCCTAACAGGAGCTCGTCCCGACCGTGTAGATTGTACAACTCATAACTCCGGAACTGTGCCTCGCCCACTGTCTTTTGTGTCGGTCTGCCGTACGTATAGTTCAGGTCGCGTGCTCGGTAATATCCCGCGTATATGGCACCGACCAGACTGTGCCGGAGTCGGCGCATGAGCGACATGTCATTATTAGATCTGTCGCTCGCAAAAGTCACTCGTGTCAAAGAGAAATATACTTCTCACTGTCGAGATGGAAGCCGCGGCATTGTGGACCTCCATCGGGGTCACATCAAAGCCACGAGGCTTCCTGCTTCTTCGACAGAAATTATAAATCCACTCTCACTGAGAGAGTCGTTTCAGAGCGGTTCCGGTCTCCACAGGTCGTTCGAAAATCTTCGATCGCTCATCTGTAGCAGTCAGTACCTGCGGAAGATTGGGTGTAGAGTCGGCAGAATAACGAACTGACACCTGTGATCAGAGAGGATCGAAACTACAGGTATTCACTTCTACAGATGAGCGATATTCTATTTGATTGTGATTATGCCCGTAATCACGACCACTTTAAACTACCCCGACGCCGTTGGGGAAGCACGAAACGTGGAACCGCACGAAGCGGGCCTTGAACCCAGGGAAAAGCCGGCGAACATCGCTCCCTACCGATTCATGCCGAGAGTCCTGTCGATAAGATCTGATAGCTTCTAATACAAACCAATACGCATGATGCCTCTCTCGAAAGACGAGTTCCACTCTATCGACGAGGCAGGGCCCTCACTCCCCGACCTCGGCCGAACACACCCAGGGCGCGGTGTGTCGCTTCCTCCTCGAGCACGCCAGACAGACGTTCGCTGCCGGGAGATCGTTGACGCCAACGGCCCTACCGAGTCAATGACCAATCTGGACAGTGAGGGCTCGTGATCTGATACAGGTGAAGTAGCTAGCAATTCCGACTGTTCCCATGTGTTCACACATAGGGGAACAACTTATCAAGCACCCCCGGTTACCTTCTGCCATGAGTCAGGAATCGCTCGACGATACGATCAAGTTCCGCGCTGGCCCACTCAAAGAAGTAGCGACCGAGCTCGATTCAGTCCATCTGGGCGGAGTCAACATCAGTGAACTTGCACGCGAGGGGCTCACTCAGATGCTCCGGCGAACGATGACCGATGATGATAAAATCGCAATCTACGAACGCTATTCATCGGGCGACCTCTCAGAGGATGCTGCTCGCGTGCTCCTCGGTGACGAGTTTGAACTGGTACAAGAGGATATCGATGCATTCCGTGAGGCTTCCGAGGATGACACCAGCGACTATCTCGTCTAAATGGCCTCGGACGCCACGCGGTACCCCATCCTGGTCGATACTGACGCACTGATTGCCGTCGCGAATAGTTCCTTGTGGCCTCAGATTATCGAACACGTCGGCCTCACGACGACGAACGTCTGCAAACAGGAACTAGGGCGGCATGTCGAGAACACGCGAGAGACAGCGCCGGAAGGGAGCCGGCCGTACCGGCTTCATCACGGGAGCCGTGCCGCGCTTGATGCCCTCGAAGACGATGAGGCGCCGCTTACCCAGGTGACGAGCGTGCCCCGTCCCCACGGGGCAGACGCGGGTGAGGAATCCCTCCGGCAGGAAGTGGAACAGAACCCGCAGGCCGTCGACTACGTTATCCTGATGGACGCGGCTGGCCGTCGTTCGATCCGTCGCGCCGTCGACGACAATGGTGAAGATACCAGTGTCGTGGCGCCGCCGTTTCTGTTCTACATCCTCTACGACAACGATCTGATCTCGCGTCGTCAGTTCTGCGAGGCGTGTGGGGAGCTGTTGGAGCGTGAGGGCTGGACTGGATACAACGCCGTGAAAGCCGCGTGGGAGGGGATTCCGATCGATTGTAGTGATATCCTGGACGACCAGCTGGCCCCGTGACGAACACGTATGGATCGAAACGCCCCACCGTCACGCGGTAACTCGACACCACTCTCCGAGACGTTCGACCGGTACCTCCAGGACAAGGGCAAGGGTCGCGGTGGCGAGGGCGGGAACTACCGCCGGAACGCCGCCCGCGAACTCGAACGGTTCGTCGAATGGGCCGCCGGCGATCGGAGTAACGACGACTGGACCGGAATCATCCCCGACGACG
>ERZ1034509.46-NODE-46-length-17028-cov-6.364226_pt1 | contig 17028 bp, 11 predicted proteins | sample MGYA00520682_ERZ1034509 | MGnify/ENA primary metagenome ERZ1034509 (study PRJEB33760, sample SAMEA4777697) | hypersaline lake metagenome | biome: hypersaline environment; feature: brines | place: Spain | collected 2014-08 | depth 0 m ...
CGTTGCACTGAGTGTGGCGGAGCGGCGGCAGCGCACGCTCGGGAGGTGCGTGCGGCTGGTGATATGTTGGTGTTTTGTTGTGCGCTACGGCGACGACCGAGCTATGCACAGAGTCGATCGTGGGCAGGAGCGCGGGCCGACGGGTCGACGTCCGCGGAGCGGTCGGTGACGTATACGGTGTCGGTCGAGACCAGGGAATCGGTCGCGGCCGCATCGAGGACGGCCGTGATCGACGAATCGCGTTCGTAACGCGTGGCGTAGGGGCGGAGCACCGAGTCTGCGGGGGTGCGGAGCACGAGGGTCCGGACGCGCTCCGGAAACTGATACTGCGTGCGGTTTTGCCGGTAGGTTTTGCGGAGGCCGGCCGTGTCCCGGGCCGCGGCCGTCCAGACCGAGTCCTGCATGTAGTGGAAAAGAAGCGTGCCGTTGCGGTACTTTTGAACCTCACGACGGAGGGCCGGGTCGGTCTGGGCGCGGCGGGTCGCGGCGTACTGGAGGGCCTTCTCGTTTAGAAACGACTCCATCAGCTCCGCGACGGTCGTTTGGGCGCCCCCGTCGGTCTGCATGAGGTGGCGGGCCATCTGGTCGACGGTGTAGACCGAGTCGCCCAGGGTGGCCGCCGGGCGCGCAGCGCCCGACAAAGTATCGGCATGCGTGAGGAGGGGGCGAGCGAGCGAATCCACCGAGCCGGCCCGTGCGATTGTGAGAAGCCGTGCGGTGTCCGCGGCGGCCCCCACCTCCGCACGAACCGTGCGGGCGAAGGCGGCCGTGCGCTCCTCGGCCCGCGGCTGGCCGACGAGGCGGTCCTTCAGTTCGCTGTACGCCTCGTCGAAGGAGGGCCGCTCCGACCGGTCGATGAGCTTCAGGAGGTGATATCCGAAGCGGGTCTGAACGATTCCCGACACCGCACCGGCCGAGTCGAGTGCCGCTACGGTTTTGCGGAGGGGCGGTGGGAGCGCCCGGGGCGTGACCTCCCCGAGGGCCCCGCCCTTTGAGGCCGACTGCCGGTCCTGGGAGTACTCTCGGGCCGCCGCGGCGAACGACAGGGGGCCGTCCCGAATTTCCGTCCGGAGGGAGTCGAGCAGGCGGCGGGAGGTGGCGCTATCGCCCTGCGGGCGGCGCAGGATGTGGGCCAGCTCGACGGGTTGCGCCGCGGGCCGTCGGTCGTGGACCTTGAGAATGTGGTAGCCAAACTTGGTCCGAAAGATGTCGCTCGTCCCGCCGGGCGGAACCGCGTACATGCGATCCTCGAACGGCTCCACGATGTCTCCGGCCTGGAGATAGCCGAGCCGGCCTCGGTATCCGCGACGCCCCTCCGTGCGGGCCGCGGGGGCGTCGGAGTTTCGTAGCGCCAGGTCACCGAACGGGACGCCCCGCCCGACCGAGTCGGCAATGGCCTGGGCTTCGCGGTAGGCCGCGAGGGTGTCCGAGGACGAGGCGGGGCGGATTAAGATGTGGCTTACGTCCACGGCCTGGGTCCGGCGCTCGTACAGGGTGCGCGCGAGGGGCGCGTACACTTCCGTCCGCAGAAGTTGGGGCCGGGCCCGCTCCTGCCGGTAGTCGTGGACCTCCCGGCGGATGCGTGGGAGGGTGTCCAGCCCGGCGTCACGGGCGGCACGCACCTTCAGGCGAAAGTGGAGGTACCGATCGAGGAAGTCCCGGTAGGCCCGGAGGGAGCTATCGGCCGCAGCTTGGGGGCCACCCGCGGCGTCGACGAAGGCCGAGTCCAACTCAGCCAGCGTGAGGGTCGTATCGGCGTAGCGGGCGACGATCGCGTCGTCGGGGGGCGGAGCGCTGGAGGGGACTTCGGTGGCCTCTGGGCCGCTACTGCAGGCCATGCCGAGGACGGCGAGGAAGAAAACGCCGACCGTGCGTCCGAGACGGATCATGGAGGGAGGAGGCCGCACAAATGGGGCACCGGTTTGACGAGAGGCCCGGAGAAACATTTACATGCTACCGACCCGGACTCGCAGATTCCAACCGAAAGCCCTCGTCTGCACCAGGGATTGATACGACGCCGTGTCGCCATGCTCGACTGGTCTCGGCGACAGTGGGAATTGTGCTTCGCAAATCCCCCGCCAATTCCAGTGCGTGGGGGAACCGGGGGGCGACCCCACTTTACAAAATGCCGTCTGATAACTCCGCACCGCATGTTGTTTGATCGGCGCTGTTCGATCAGACACGCCAGGGCGGGTGGGCCCGTGCCCTGTCTCGACTTCTTTCTCTGACGCACCGATCTCGTCCACGATGGCTTCCGACGCCCCTGTTCGTGTTCGCTTCGCACCAAGCCCGACCGGTCGCCTCCACATCGGTGGGCTGCGAACGGCCCTGTATAACTATCTCTTCGCCCGCAAGCACGACGGCGATTTCGTGCTGCGAATCGAGGACACCGACCAGGCCCGCTACGAACCCGGGGCCGAAGACGACATTCGGGAGGCCCTCGCCTGGACGGGGCTGGAGCACGACGAGGGCCCCGAGCAGGGCGGGGACTACGCCCCGTACCGGCAGTCCGAGCGCTCGGAGCACTACCACGAGTACGCCCAGAAGCTCGTTGAGGCCGGCCGGGCGTACTACGCCTTCGACACGGAAGAGGAGCTCGAAGAGCTACGGGAAGAGCATGGGGCATACGACGGCTCGACGCGTCGCCAGATGCGAAATTCGCTGACCCTGTCCGACGAGAAGGTCGAACAGCGCATCGATGAGGGCGACGACTACGTCATTCGGCTCAAGGTCCCGCGCCAGGAGTCGGTGCAGGTCGAGGATGAAATCCGCGGCACCGTGTCCTTCGACACCTCGGAAATCGACGACCAGGTGTTGGTGAAGTCCGACGGCATGCCCACCTACCACCTGGCCAACATCGTCGACGATCACCTCATGAACATCTCGCACGTGATTCGGGGCGAGGAGTGGCTCTCGTCGACCCCGAAGCACGTGCTCATGTACGATGCCCTGGGCTGGGCGCCGCCCGCCTTTGCGCACCTGCCGCTGATTCTGAGCCCGAACGGCGGGAAGCTCTCGAAGCGGGACGCCAACGAGCTGGGCATTCCGGTCTACGTCATGGACTACCGGGAGGCCGGCTACGAGCCCGAGGCGCTCCTCAACTTCCTCGCGCTCCTGGGCTGGAGCCCCGGGACGGAGGAGGAGCTCTTCGCCCTGGACGAGATGGTCGAGGCATTCAGTCTCGATCGTGTGGGGGCCAGTGGCGTGCAGTTCGACCTCGACAAGCTGCGCTGGGTCAACGAGCACTACGTCCGCGCCCTCTCGGTCGACGCGCTCGCGGAAAAGGCCCGTCCCCACGTGGAGGCGGCCGGCTACGACGTGAGTGACGATCGCCTCCAGACCATCTGCGGGCTGGTCCAGGATCGCATCCAGGTGGTGCCGGAGGTCGTGACCGACAACCGCTACTTCTTCGAGGACCCGGAGGCGTACGAGGAGGCGGGCGTGGAGAAGCGCTGGAACGAGGAATCCGCCGACCTTCTGCTCGCCTACGCCGATCGGCTGGAGGGGGTCGATGCCTTCGACACGGACACGGTGGAAACGGAGCTCCGGGACCTGGCCGACGAGAAGGATGTGGGGGCCGGCGCCATCATCCACCCGTCCCGCCTTGCCGTGAGTGGGCGATCCTACGGGCCAGGCGTGTTCGGCCTGCTCGCCGCGGTGGGGAAAGAGGCCTGCATTCGCCGGATGCACCGGGCGGTGGAGACGCTCGGGTAGGGAGCGGTCGGGAGGCGCGCGGCCCGATCAGCCTCAGGCGGAGGGGTCAAGTTCCTCCTGCAGAAGCTCGCGGGCAAGCTCGGGACTGGCGGCGCCGTCGGTGGCGTCCATCACCTGCCCCATGAAGAAGCCGATCAGGCCCTTCTTGCCGTCGCGGTAGCGGCTTACCTCGTCGGGGTGGTCGTCGAGAACGGACTGAACGGTGGGGCGGAGGGCCTCGGTGTCGTCCACCTGGCGCAGGCCGCGGTCATCCACGATGTGCTCGGGGGCGCCCCCGTCATCCAGGAGCGCGTCCAAGACCTCGTCGCCCCCGCGGGTGGAGATGACCTCCGTGTCCACGAGCCGCACCAGTTCCGCGAACGCGTCCGGTCCGAACGGAAGGTCCGCTACCGTCTGGTCCTGCAACCGGCCGAGGAGCTCGTTGACGGTCCAGTTGGCGACGGGCACCGGGGCGTCGTAGTGCGCCAGCGCCTGTTCGAAGAAGCCCGCCAGTGCGCCGTTCCCGGCGATGGTGGCGGCGTCTTCCCGGTCGATGCCCAGCTCGTCGTGGAACCGGTCGAACCGGTCCCGTTGGGCGTCGTCCAGATGCTCGGCGGGGTCGGTCTTGCCGTCGAGCGAGCGCCGTCTCTGCTCCTGTTTGCGCTGCTCCTTGGCCCGCCGTCGCCGCGCCAACTCCTCCTGCGTAAGTCCGTCTTCGTCCTCGCCCCACGTGTCGCGGAGCGGCACGATTTGGTTGTACACGAGCGCGTCCGGGCGGGACGCCTCCGGGTCCGGCCAGAAGTAGCCCTGCCGCTCAAACTGCACCCGCTGGTCGGCCTCCAGGTCGCGCACGGCCGGCTCCAGAACGCCCTGTCGGACGTTGAGCGAGTCCGGGTTGAGAAACTCGGTGAAGTGCTCGTCGCGGGCGTCGGGGTCGGGCACCTCGAAGAGGCGGTCGTAGAGCCGCGCCTCGAACGGAAGGCCGTGGGCGGCGGAGACCCAGTGCAGCGTGCCCTCCGGGGAGCGCCCATCGGGGGCGGTGCTGTCGCGCGTCTCGGGGTCGATGGTGCCGCGCAGCTCCGTCACGACGCCGTCCTCGTCCCGCACGACCTCTTCACAGGTAAAGAAGTAGGCGTGGCGCAGGCGCACCTCGCGACCCGGGGCAAGCCGGATGAAGTCCTCGGGCGGGTCCTCCCGGAAGTCGTCCCGCTCAATGTAGAACTCGCGGGTGAAGGGCACCGGCCGCGTCTCGTCCTTGTCGATGTCGCGCGGCCAGTGGTTCGCGTCGATCCAGTCGACCGCGTCCGCGTCCACGTTCGTGGCCACCACCTTCAGCGGGTCGAGCACGGCCATCACCCGGGGGGCCTTCGCGTTCAGGTCGTCGCGGAGCGCGTGCTCGAAGTGGCCGATTTGGACGCGGCTCTGCGACCGGGTTACGCCCACCGTTCGGCAGAACGAACGGATGGCGCTCGGGGGCACGCCCCGGCGGCGGAGGCCCGAGATCGTGGGGAGGCGCGGGTCGTCCCACCCCCCCACGAGGTCTTCCTCGATCAGGTGACGGAGCTTCGTCTTGCTCATCACCGTGTAGCCGAGGTTGAGCCGGTTGAACTCGTACTGCCGGGGGCGGGACGGGATCTCGTCCTCGTCCAGGCAGTGCTCCATCACCCAGTCGTACACGCGCCGGTTGTTGTCGAACTCCAGCGTGCAGAGCGAATGGGTGATGTCCTCGATGGCGTCCTCCAGCGGGTGGGCGTAGTCGTACATCGGGTAGATGCACCATTCGTCCCCTCGCCGGTAGTGGTGGGCGTGTTTGATGCGGAAGAGGAGGGGGTCCCGCATGATCATGTGCGGGGAGCTCATGTCGATCTTCGCCCGCAGCACGTGCTCGCCGTCGTCGAACTCCCCGTCCCTCATTTTGCGAAACAGCTCCAGGTTTTCCTCGACGGATCGGTCGCGGTACGGCGACGGGGTGCCGGGCTCGTCCACCGTCCCGCGGTACTCCCGAATTTCTTCCTCGCTGAGGCTATCGACGTACGCGTCGCCCTGCTCGATGAGCGTCACCGCGTACTGGTAGAACTGCTCGAAGTAGTCGGAGGCGTGGTACTCGTGCTCCTCCCAGTCGTACCCCAACCACTGCACCGCCTCCTTGATCGACTCGACGTACTCGGTGCTTTCGGTGTCGGGGTTTGTGTCGTCGAACCGGAGGTGACAGCGGGTGTCGGCCCGGTCGGCGTAGTCGTGCTTGATGCCAAAGTTGAGGACGATGGACTTCGCGTGCCCGATGTGGAGATAGCCGTTCGGCTCGGGCGGGAACCGGGTGACGACCCGGCCGTCGTACGTTCCGTGCTCCAGGTCCTCGTCGATGATGTCGTAGATAAAATTGTCGCGCGGGCGCTCGGCCGAAGGGTCCGACGTGCTCACAAAGGGGAAAGGCTTGAGTTGAGGCGTTTTTCGAAAACAGTCAGACTATTGAAAGTCCGCGGCTTCCCGAAAGATCCGCCCGTTCTCGCAGGTCAGTCGCAGTCGCCAGCCTCCCGCAGAAGAGAGCGGCACTCCAGAACCCCTGGTTTGTCCACCGCGGTGGCACTCCGAACGCGACGGGCAAACAGCGACGCCGAGCGGAACTGCGACCGGGTGCGGGACTGGCGCCGGGTCGTCACCTCCCACTGAGACCGGCGGAGAACCCCCGTGAACCGGCCGTCTTCGATGTACCCGGAGATGCGGAGGTCCCGGAGGTCAATCTCCAACCGAGAGTCGCGTACCCTCACGCTGGCGCGCAATCGACCGAGTCGCTGATCGCGCACGACGCCCCGCAGGTCTCCGTCCTGCATGGTGATGCGGAAGCGGCCCTGGTCGAGGGGGGCAACGTCCTCGACCTCGTACGACCAGGTGCCCACCGCCGCGGCCCGAGCCGCGACTTCGTCCTGCGCCGACCGGGATGAGGCACACCCCCCTAGAAGTCCCGCCCCGAGAACGAGCAGAAGGAGGAGCCGAATACGATGGGGAGGGAGCATGGCGAGCGGAGACAGCGTATCCGGGCGGCCAAGGAGGTCGTGCAATATTGTTAAAATTTAGTGAGTCGGGCGTTCCGGGACGTGAGGCGCTAGCTCGTTGAATCACGGTAGATGGACAGGAGCCGTTCGGCGGCGGCCAACGAGCTGAGACGTCCGTCCTGGAGTGCCTCCTCCACGTCCCCCCGTGCCGCCTGGATGTCGGGATCGGAAAAGAACTCCTCGTGCAGCCGCTGCTCAATGGCCTGCTCCATCCAGTGCTGCGCCTGTCGGCGGCGCTGCTCTTCAAAGAAGCCGGTCTCCTGCGTGTAGGCGCGGTAGCGCTCCACGGCGCCCCACACCTCGTCGATGCCCGCGCCGGTCTGCGACGAACACGTGAGCACGGGGGGCTCCCACCCGGAGTCGGGGTCCGACAGGAGGCGCAGGGCCTTTTCGTACTCGGCGCGCGCCGCCTTGGCGGGGGCCCGGTTGTCCCCGTCCGCCTTCGTGATGGCGATGGCGTCAGCGACCTCCACGATGCCTCGCTTGATGCCCTGCAGCTCGTCGCCGGCGCCGGCCAGGGCGAGGAGCAGGAAAAAGTCGACCATCGAGCGCACGCTGATCTCCGACTGGCCGACCCCCACTGTCTCGACGAACACGGTGTCGTACCCGGCCGCCTCGCACAACAGAATGGCCTCGCGGGTTCGGGGGGCCACGCCCCCGAGGGTGCCCGCGGTGGGGGACGGGCGAATAAACGCGTCCTCCTCGGAGGCCAGGGTGCCCATCCGGGTCTTGTCCCCGAGAATGCTGCCCTTCGACCGCTCGCTGCTGGGGTCGACCGTCAGGACGGCGAGGTGGCGGCCCGCCGCCACGAGCCGCTGCCCGAGGGCTTCGATGAACGTGCTCTTGCCGACGCCGGGGACGCCGGTGACGGCCACCCGAATCGAGTCGCCACTGTGGGGGAGGCATTCCTCTACGACCGTCCGGGCGGTGTCGCGGTGGTCCGGGCGGGTGCTCTCCAGCAGGGTAATGGCCTGGCTCAAGGTGACCCGGTTCCCGTCGAGAATGCCGGTCACGTAGTCGGCGGCCGACCGTGCATCCGAGCGGGACGGCCGGGACTGGTGGTCGAGGTTGGGATTGAGGGGAGCCACAACTGAGGGAACTGCAGGTGCCTGCGGCGGAGAAGTGCGGTCGGTTACGCCCCGATGGGCGCCTCCTCGTCGTACCGGTCGAGGAGTACGTCGAGGATCTGGGTGGCGGCCTCCGCGATGTTGGTGCCGGGGCCAAAGATGGCGGCCACGCCCTGGTCGTAGAGCGTCTCGTAGTCGTCGTGCGGAATGACGCCCCCTACCACCACGAGAATATCGTCCCGCCCGTACTGCTGCAGGGCGTCGATGACCTCCGGCACGAGCGTCTTGTGGCCGCCGGCGAGGCTGGAGATCCCGAGGATGTGGACGTCGTTCTCGACGGCCTGGCGGGCCACCTCGTCCGGGGTTTGAAAGAGCGGGCCGACGTCCACGTCGAAGCCCACGTCGGCAAACGAGGTCGCGATGACCTTCGCCCCGCGGTCGTGCCCGTCCTGGCCCATCTTGGCCACCATGATGCGGGGGCGTCGGCCGGCGGCCTGTGCGAAGCGGTCGGCCCGGTCGCGGGCCGCGTGGAAGTGGTCGTTGTGGTCGGCTTCCGAGGCGTACACCCCCGAGATGGTTTCCGTCCGCGCCGTGTGCCGGCCGAACACGTCTTCGAGGGCCGACGAGATTTCGCCCAGGGTGGCCCGCTTGCGCGCCGCGTCCACGGCACGAGCCAGCAGGTTGCCGTCGCCCGTCTCGGCGCTTTCGGTCAGGGCGTTCAGCGCGTTTCGGACCGCAGCGTCGTCCCGCTCGTCCTTGATGCGATCGAGGCGCTCGAGCTGTGCGCGCCGGACCGCCTCGTCGTCCACCTCCAGCCGTTCGACGGGCTCGTCGGCCTCCGTCTGATGGGCGTTGACGCCCACGATCGTCTCGGCGCCGGTGTCGATGCGGGCCTGCTTGCGGGCGGCGGCCTCCTCGATCTTGCGTTTGGGGAGGCCCTGCTCGATGGCGCGTGTCATGCCGCCCTTTTCTTCGACTTCCTGAATCAACGTCCACGCGCGCCGGGCCAGCGCGCCGGTGAGGTGCTCGACGTAGTAGGAGCCGGCCCACGGGTCGACGGCCTCCGTGATGTCGGTCTCGTCTTGCAGGTACAGCTGCGTGTTGCGGGCGATGCGGGCGGCGAACTCGCTGGGCAGCGCGATGGCCTCGTCCAGCGCGTTTGTGTGGAGCGACTGTGTGCCGCCGAACGCCGCGGCCATCGCCTCGATGGTGGTGCGCGCCACGTTGTTGAACGGATCCTGCTCGGCGAGGCTGTAGCCGGAGGTCTGGCAGTGGGTCCGCAGGGCCATCGACTTCGGGTTCTCCGGGTCGAACTGCTTCACGAGCTTGGCCCACAGCATCCGCCCGGCCCGCATCTTCGCGATCTCCATGAAGTGGTTCATGCCGATCGCCCAGAAGAAGGAGACCCGCGGTGCAAAGTCGTCGATGCCGAGCCCGGCGTCGAGCCCAGTGCGCAGGTACTCCAGGCCGTCGGCCAGCGTGTAGGCCAGCTCAAGGTCCGCCGGGGCCCCCGCCTCGTGCATGTGGTAGCCGCTCACGGAGATGGCGTTGAACCTCGGCATCTCCGCGGCGCAGTAGGCGAAAATCTCCCCCACGATCCGCATCGAGGGCTGCGGCGGGTAGATGTACGTGTTGCGCACCATGAACTCCTTCAGGACATCGTTCTGGATGGTGCCCGCCAGCTCTTCGTGGGCGACGCCCTGCTCCTCCGCGGCGGCGATGTAGAAGGCCATCACGGGAAGCACCGCCCCGTTCATCGTCATCGAGACCGACACGTCGCCGAGCGGGATGCCCTCGAACAGGCGCTTCATGTCCTCAACCGTGTCGATGGCCACGCCGGCCTTGCCCACGTCGCCCCGCACCCGATCGTGGTCGGAGTCGTAGCCCCGATGTGTGGCCAGGTCGAAGGCCACGGAGAGCCCCTTCTGGCCGGACGCGAGGGCCTCGCGGTAGAACTTGTTGGACTCCTCCGCGGTCGAAAAGCCCGCGTACTGCCGGATGGTCCACGGCCGAAACTTGTACATGGTCGTGTACGGCCCGCGGAGGTAAGGGGGGAGGCCCGCGTCGAAGTCAAGGTGATCCAGGTCCTCGAGCGCGTCGGGCCCGTACACCGGTTCGACGTCAATCTGCTCGGGCGTCGACCACGTCGCGTCCCCCGTCGGCGTGGCGTCGGCCTCGGAGGGCGGGTCGTACTGGATGTCGGAGAAGTCGGGACGCATAGGCTCTTGGGGTTGAGTGAGTGAGGCGTGACGCGTGATGCGCGAGAGGCTGGGTCCGTACGCATCACGGATCACTCATCACATCGATGCCAAGGCGGTCCTGGAGCATTTCGAGCGTTTCTTTCAGGGGGCTGCCCTGGTGGACGAAGAAGTCAGCGGCGTCGTCAACGTCGATGTCGTCGGGCGCACCGGCGATCCCGAGGAGGGCCTCCCGGTCGCGGTCGGCAAGCGCCGCGGCGAGAGCAGGGGCCAGGTCGGCATAGCTGTCGTTCGAGCTGCAGAGGACCACGGTGTCGGCGTCCTTCTCGACCGCGGCGTCGGCCACCGCGTCGACGGACTCGAACTTCAAGGGCTCCGTAATCGCAAACCCTGCCACGCCGAGGAAGTTGCGACAGAAGTTCGAACGGGCGCTGCGGACGGCGGGCGGGCCGAGTGGGGCGAGCAGGACCTGCGGCGGCCCGTCGTGGGACTCGGCGTGCGCCTCGGTCCGGAGGCGGATGGCTTCGAGCTCCTCGGCAAGCCGGACCTGGGGCAGCGGGTCGATTCCGGACGAGTCCGACTGGAGGGCCGAGGCCACGTCCTGGGGCGCGTGGCCGTCGCGGAGGGCCGTTCGGAGCGCATCGGTGGACGAGGCGTCGAGGGAGGCGGGGGAGTCTCCGTTCGCCGACGAGGCGCGGCGTGCCACGAGGTCGTCCCGCCGCCGTTCATCGAGGGCGGGATAGTGCGTGGTGCCCACGAGCACCTGGTCCCGCTCGTCGAGGGCCCGTCGCCGTTCCGTCCGCGTCTCGGCAATTTGTGCCTGCAGGGTGCCGGTGCGAAGGGCCTGTACAATCCCCCCCTCCGCCTCGAGGTCCTGAAACTGAGCCCAGGCCCGTTGGGCGAGCCGGTCGGTCAGGGTCTCGATGTAGTACGACCCGGCGGCCGGATCGGCCACCTGGTCGAAATGCGCCTCGTGGCGCAGGATGAGTTGTGTGTTGCGGGCAATGCGGAGGCCGAACTCATCGGGGGGCCTCACGGCGCCGTCGTAGGGCCGGATGGTGAGTGCATCGCAGCCCCCGAGCGCCGCGGCCATGGCCTCGGTGGTGGCCCGAAGCATGTTCACGTACGGGTCGTAGATCGTCTCCACACGCCGAGAGGTCGTGGCGTGGACAAAAACGTCGGCGGGGGCCACGCTGAGGGACGCCCCAGTCTCAGAAGCGAATGCGTCGACGACCTGGGGCACGAGAAGACGGAGGGCGCGGAGCTTGGCCATCTCGACGAAGTAGGAGGTCGAGACGGGCACGCGGACCTGTAGGTTATCGAGGAGGGCGGGAAGCGGGAGGCCTCGTTCCGTGCTTCGGGCGAGGCGTTCGGCGAGGGCCCCGAGCGCGCCGGCCAATTCCTGAACGGCCGACGCCCCCGCGTCGTGGTACGGACCGGTATCGACGGTCACCGTGCGGAAGTGCGGCAGTTCTGCAGCGTCCGCCGCAAGGTCGTCGGCGAGCGAGAACGCCTGGGCCGGGTCGGCGCCCGACGCCACCGCCGCCACGGGATCAAACAGAAGCGATCCCTTGAGGGCACTGGGATCGGCCGGCGTGCCCGAGAGGTGTTCACGGAGCAGTACGTACAGCGGAGGGGCGGCCGAGCCCCCGCCGAGGTGCAGGGGGGTGCCTGCCAGATCGATCCCGTCGAGGATCGGAGCGAGATTGTCCGCAGAGCGGGGCGCGGTGTCAGGAGCACCGGCGTGCAGGAACGGGGGGGCAAGTTGAAGGGCATCGGCCCCCCCGCCGACGGCAGCCCGGGCGTGCTCTCCCGCCACCTCGGGGTCGGGGTGTCCGATGGGTTGGCACACGGTCCACGTGTTGGCCGGCCCGTCCCCGGAGCGGGCCAGCGGCGGATGGCCCCCTTCCGGGTCGGTGTGTAGGGCCTCCCGCAGGGCCTCGGGGGCGAGGTACGCCGGGAGCGACACCCCTTCGAGGGACGACCATCTCAGAAACGCCTCCGGGGACGTGCCGCCGAGGTCCGATCGCACGTGCTCGTGCCACTCCGCAGGAGCGACCGCGTCGAACTCGTCGAAGAGCGGTGGAAACGCTTCCGATTCGGACATGAGAGGAGGAGAGATGGTTGCCGAAAGCGGGAGGGGAGGAGCGGGGGATGCGCCTCGATTTACTCCGTACGATCTTCGTCTCCAGGCGGTCCGAGGAGGGTCCGCGAGCGACGGATCAGGTCGTAGACCGCGATGCCGTAGGCGACGCCCACGTTCAGCGAAATCTTGGCGCCATACTGAGGAATTTCGAGGGCGAGGTCGACCGCGTCCAGCACATCCGGCTCGATTCCCCGCACCTCGTTGCCCACCACGAGCGCGATCGGAAAGGCATCGGCCGGGGCCGCGTCGGGACGCTGCGTGTGGTCTGTCTGCTCAAGGGCCGCGATCGTGTACCCGGCGTCTTTCAGGTCACGGAGAAGGGGGCGTGGCTCGTCGTGCTGGCTCCACTCCACGGCGTCCTGTGCGCCGAGGGCGGTTTTGTGAAGGTCTTTGTGCTCCGGGGTGCCGGTAAAGCCGGTGAGGTGAATGTGCTCGATGCGGGCCGCGTCGGACGTGCGAAACATCGATCCGACGTTGTGGATCGAGCGCACGTTGTGCACGACGAGCCGCACGGGGTGCTTTGGCAGTGTTGGGATCTCCTCGGGAGCCGGCCGCTCAATTTCATCCCAACTAAGCTTGCGCATGAGGCAACTGGTAGAGAGATTTGTAAAAGGCGATGGGTTCTTGATCCGTCCCCTGAATTCGCTTTCCGAAGCCCTGTTTCTTGCCGGGCGCTCCTCGTGTAGGCGCTGCGCCATGTTCGTTCTCCGGTCCCAATGGGTCTTGCCGTGTGTCCTCGGCCTTCTCCTCCTGGCCGCCACCGGGTGTACGGCGTTCCGGGAGGTCGCCAACCTGCGCAAGGTCCAGTTTTCGATCGATCGGGTGGCGCAGCCCCGCCTGGCGGGGGTGGACCTGGCGAGGGTGCAGTCCTACGATGATCTCCGGTCGACCGACGTGCTTCGGCTTGGCTCGGCCCTCTCCAACGGGTCCCTTCCACTGTCCGTCACCCTCCACCTGGATGCCGAGAACCCGTCGTCGAACAGCGTCGATGCGCGGCTCACCCAGATGGACTGGACCCTCCTGCTTGAAGACAAAGAGACAGTGTCGGGCCGGTTTGAGCGGGAGGTGGTTCTGCCGCCCGGGGAGCCCACGGACGTGCCGGTCGACGTGGAGGTCGACCTCGTCCGGTTTTTTGACGACAACCTACAGGGCCTCGTGGACCTGGCCGCGGCCATCGACGGCGACGCGCCCCCGCAAACCCTCAAACTGCGCGTGCAGCCGACCGTGGACACGAGGCTCGGGCCGCTCCAATACCCGTCCCCCATCACGGTCGTGAGCAGGCGCGTGGGGGACGGCGCCCAGACGCCCTAGCCGGGCCTCCTCGTTGCGTCCGTTATGTTCATTGAGAGTCTTTCGACGTGATTGTCACCATTGACGGTCCTGCCGGCTCCGGCAAGAGCACCACGGCCCAACGCGCCGCCGCCCGGCTCGAATACGTATATCTGGACACGGGGGCCATGTACCGGGCCGTGGCCCTCGGCTTTCTGCGGGCCGAGGCGCCCGCCACCCGCTCGGGGGCGGAGGCCGTGCTCCCGTCCCTGACGGTCGACGTGGAGTACCGGGGCGACACGATGCAGGTCTTCCTCGGCGACGACGCCGTGACCGACCGCATCCGCAGCGCGGAAGTGGGACGCGTCGTGAGCGACATCTCGACCCTGGCGCCGGTTCGTGAGTACATGGTGGAGCAGCAGCGTCGGATTGGGCGCGCCCAGGCCGACCGACACGGCGGCGTGGTGCTGGACGGACGCGACACCGGCACGGTCGTCTTCCCGAAGGCCCCGGTCAAGATTTTCATGGTGGCCGACATCGACGAGCGGGCCCGGCGCCGGCTTCAAGAATACGAGGCAGCAGGGGAGGAGGTGACCTTCGAAGAGGTCCGCGCCGAGATCGAACAGCGGGACCAGCAGGACCGGACCCGGGACATCGCCCCCCTTCGGCGTGCCGACGACGCCATCGTCTTCGACACGACCGACTGTACCATTGCGGAGCAGGTTGACTTTGTCGTAGATCGCGTTAAAGCTCAGGACGGCCGTGGAACGTAGAGGTCCGGGCATGATACAACTGTCGCCTATCAGTGAGTCACTCGTGCTCACCACGGGCCCGCCTGACATTCAAACCTGTGCTTTGAGGCGGACGGATCCGTCCGCAGGCTTCCTTCACCCTCTTCACCTTCCCTCCTGGACTGTCAGGACCAGGCAGGTACAAATTGCACTTGTCGCTGGCCGGCGAGAGGGCCAGCGCCGCGCAAACCTACCACACCGTATATGGCAGAACAAGAACAAGTAGCTTCCAAGGACGACACTCAAGATACTGCTGACGCTCAGCCCGCTCCCGCCGAGGCAGAGGAGGCGGCCGAGGCCGAAGCGCCGCCCGCCGACGCTGCGGATTCGGGGGACGACGTGGAGGCCGCGGACCCCGAGGCCCCGTCGACCCCGGACGCGGGGGGCGAGGATGTCGACGAGCCCGCCGCCGAAGAGCCGGCGCCCGCCGAGGACGCCCCGACGGATGCTGCGGACGAGAGCGGCGACGGGGCCCCTGCGGATCCCCCGCCGGAGCCCGGCTTCGTGAGCCGCATTCTCGAGGAGGCCGTCGAGGAAGCTTCCCAGGACCTCCCGATGCCGTCGGGCGACGAGGCTTCGGTCGACGTGTCCACGTTTGATGAGCCAACGGAGACCGTCTCGCCCGACGAGCTCGAACGGACGGAAGAGGCACAGGGCTTCACGGGCGAGACCTATGGAGAGACGGTTTCGCTCGACGAGCTGGAGACCGAGGAGCAGGCCCCGGCCGACACCTCGGTGTACGACCAGTTCCGCGATGTCGTCGACGAGACCTCCATCGATGTCCGCGAACAGGACATCGTGGAAGGCCGCGTGCTTCGGGTCAACGAAGACTACGTGGTGATCGACATCGGCTACAAGAGCGACGGGATTGTCTCCCGGGACGAGTTCGGGGAGGAGGAGATCCACCCCGGAGACACCGTGGAGGTGTACCTGGAGCGGAAGGAAGACCGCGACGGGCAGCTCGTGCTCTCGAAGGAGCAGGCCGACAAGGTCCGACGCTGGCAGCGTGTCGAAGAGATCTACGAGAACGAGGAGGTCATCGAAGGCACGATCATCCGCCGCATCAAGGGCGGTATGATCGTGGAGCTCTTCGACGGAATGGAGGCCTTCCTGCCCGGCTCGCAGATCGACGTCCGCCCGGTTCGGGACTTCGAGTCCTACCTGGAGACGCGGATGGAATTCAAGATCGTCAAGCTCAACCCCGAGAACGAGAACATCGTCGTCTCGCACCGCGAGCTCATCGAGCACGAGCTCGAGGAGCAGCGACAAGAAATTCTTGAGCAGCTCGAGGTTGGTCAGGTGCTTGAGGGCACCGTCAAGAACATCGTCGACTTCGGGGTCTTCATCGACCTGGGGGGCGTCGACGGGCTTCTGCACATTACGGACCTGTCCTGGGGCCGCGTCTCGCACCCGAGCGAGGTCGTGGAGCTCGACCAGGAGCTCGAAGTTGTGGTCCTCGACTACGAGGAGGAGCGCCAGCGCATTTCCCTCGGCCTGAAGCAGCTTCGGGACCATCCCTGGGATCAGATCGGCAACAAGTACGACGAGGACGATGTGGTGGAGGGGAAGGTCGTCTCGATCACGAACTACGGGGCCTTCGTCGAAATTGAGAAGGGCATCGAGGGGCTCGTCCACATCAGTGAGATGTCGTGGACGCGCCACATCGAGCACCCCAGTCAAATGGTGTCGCTCGGCCAGGTGGTCGACGTCAAGATTCTCAACATCGATCAGGAGGAGCGGAAGATCTCGCTCGGGATGAAGCAGCTGGAGCCCGATCCCTGGGAGGGCATCAGCGACCGCTACCCGGCGGGCACGGTGCTTACCGGCACGGTGCGCAACATCACCAACTTCGGCGTCTTCGTCGAGATCGAGCCCGGCATCGACGGGCTGGTGCACGTCTCGGACCTCTCCTGGACCAAGAAGATTCGCCACCCGGGCGACATGGTCGATGAGGAACAGGAGCTCGATGTCGTGATCCTCAATATCGACGAGGAGCGGCGTCGGATCTCGCTGGGCCACAAGCAGGTGAAGACCAACCCGTGGGACCAGTTTGCCGACGCCTACGAGGAGGGCAACGACACAACCGGCGAGGTCGTCCGCGTGGAGGACAAGGGCCTCGTCGTCCAGTTGCCGCTGGACGTGGAGGCCTTCGTCCCGGGCAGCGAGCTAAAGAACGGCCCGAAGGCCTTCAAAAACCACTACCACGAAGGCGACGAGCTCGAACTGCAGGTCATTCGGTTCGACAAGGACCAGAAGGACATCGTCCTCAGCGAGACGGCGAAGGAAGAGGCCGAACGCCAAGAGGAGCAGGACGAACAAGAGCGCGAGTCCCGCCGAGAAGAGCGCGAGCGGGAAGAGGCCGTGCGCGACTTCAAGGACGAGCCGGAGCCCGAGCCGGACGAGCCGACGACCGGACCCACCACGCTCGGTGAGCTTTCCGGCCTGGCCGACCTGCGCCGTGAGATGGAGGAAGAAGAGGCCGCCGCGGAGGACGACGACGCCGAAGCCGACGATGCTCAGGCCGAAACCCCCGACGAGGAGGAGGCTACGTCTGAGGGCGAGGCGGGCGACGAGCCCGACGCCGAGGCGTCGTCGGAGGACGACGATGCGTCTGCCTTCGACGAAACGGCCGGCTTTCCGGAGAACTTCCCACGCGTCTCGCGACTCGAGAATGCGGGCGTGACCTCCCTGGCGGATGCCCGTGAGGTGGACGACCTCACCGACCTCGACGGCATCGGGTCTGCCTACGCGGAGGAGATCTCCGACGCCCTCGATGAGTTCGACGAGACGGGCTCTGTAAGCAGCTAGTCC
>ERZ1034509.56-NODE-56-length-15450-cov-6.870153_pt1 | contig 15450 bp, 16 predicted proteins | sample MGYA00520682_ERZ1034509 | MGnify/ENA primary metagenome ERZ1034509 (study PRJEB33760, sample SAMEA4777697) | hypersaline lake metagenome | biome: hypersaline environment; feature: brines | place: Spain | collected 2014-08 | depth 0 m ...
CTACGGTCTTCCGCGCCAGGTTCAGCCGGTCTTGGATTTCTTCGATGCTGCACCCCTCCCCGAGCATCTGAAAGACGGCCAGCTCCCGGTCGGTAAACTCCTCGATGGGGAAGCTCGGCTCGGAGGACTCCCCACGGGCAACCTTGTTCAGGATCTGTGAGGCCATCTCTCGGCTCAGGAAGACCTCCCCCCCGTCCACCACTCGGATCGCCTCGATGAGATCTTCGGTGGGCTGGTCTTTCATCAGATAGCCGGACGCCCCCGCCTGGATGGCCCGCTCCGCGTAGACCATCTCGTCGTACATCGAATACACCACGACCTGCACCTCCGGACACTGCGACTGGAGGTTTTGCACGAGGTCCAACCCGTGGGCGTCCTCCAGGGAGATGTCAACGACGGCGGTATCCGGCTCCATGTCTTCGATCTTTCGGAACGCCTCGTCCGAGGATGTTGCCATTCCGCACACCTCCACGTCGAGGGTGTCGTCGATGCGATTGCGAATCGCCTCCAAAATCGCCGGGTGGTCGTCGACGAGAAAAGTCCGAATGTGGGTGGTAGACTGATCCGGCATGTGGATCGCGGAGACAATGAAAGAGACAACGCGGACAGAATACGAGCGCCCAGCCTTCGCGACTACGGACAAGAGTTGTACGTTTTCCTAAATGTATACATGGGCGCGCACGGCTACAACCCTGATGTGGAAAGGCGCCGGGCACGCCACCGCCCCCCTACTGATGATTTGCGGATACGGACGCCGCCGGGAGGATGAGGGTGAAAATGCTCCCCCTTCCCTTCTCCGTTTCGACGTCCACCTCTCCGTCGTGGCGACTGATGATCTCGCTCACGAGGTAGAGCCCCAACCCCAGCGACACCTCTCCGTCTGTGGGCTGCTGCCCGAGGCGCTGGAATGGCTTAAACAGCCGATCCAGGTCGTCCTCGCTGAGGCCGGGCCCGCTGTCGGACACAGAAAAGCGCACCTCCGCCTCGGTCTTCTGGACCTGCACATCGACCGTCTCGCCGCGGGGCGAGTACTTGAGGGCGTTGTTCACAATGTTCTTCATGGCCTCCAGGAGGCGCACCTCGTCCCCAACCACCATGGCCTCGTCGGCAAACTCGGCCCGCCGCAGCGTCTGGTCCTTGTACTCGGCGTGGGGCTGGAAGCTCTCGACCACCCGCTCGGCCAGGGCCGACACGTCAACCGGGGCGAAGGAGAAGTCGTCGGCAAGGACCGGCGGGGAGGAAAAGTCCAAATCCTCTAGATAACTGGACGCCTCCTTCGCCGACGTATGGATCAACTCAATCTTGCGTTTGGTATCGCTGGAAAAATCCTGGTCGTTCTCGAGCAGAATGTCGGACAGACGCTCGATGGCCAGAATGGGGTTCTTCAACTCATGCAGTACGGTGGAGAGCTGTCTCGAATCGTTGCTCATCGCACTCCCTCAAGTTAGAAACCGTCAATGTCTACAGCCTGCGCGCGCCTTTCGCCGTGCCCAGAACGTCTCGATTCCGTCAACGGAACCGGCCAAACAACAATCGCGCGCTTCTGCTCGGCAGACAAGCGCCGGATGCCCGCCCACAATCAGACTTGAAAACAACGTGCCACAAATGCCCACCCGGGCCGATGTGATTGGTTCTCGTGTAAGGCCCCCCTCCGAGCCGACCGGCTTTCGGGGCTCCGCCCTCTTTCCCTCCCTGGATGGAACCTCAACGGGTCTTTGGATGCCTAGTGGCCACGACGCGATGGGCTACACACGAACTTGCCGTAAAGTACCGTGTAAACTTTTCGATTTCAAGGTACGAGTTTTCGGATAACGCCTCCTTAATTCATCCGGAGCTCGGGCCCGTCGCCGGAACGTGAGGGCGTTCCTCGCCCCGAGCGGGCGGCCATTGGGGCAAATCCTCCCCTTTCCCAGGGATGGATGAGAACTTTTTAAACGCTTATTGGCCGCCCGTGACGGCCCAGTAGAGCTCTGCGCTTTTCCGACGCAGGTCGTTGAGGGTTCCGTCGTTTTCGAGCACGTGGTCGGCCCGCTCGCGGAGTTCCTCCTGAGGGAGTTGATGCTGCATGCGCGCCCGGACCTGCCCCGAAGACACGTCGTCGCGGGCCGTAACCCACGCAATGCGGTCGGCCTCCGGGGCCACCACCGCGGCCGTAACGTCGACGTGCTCGTCGCCGCCCGCCTCGAAGAGAAGTGCCGCCTCGTGGACGAGCAGGGACACCCCTTCGTCCGCCGCCCGCTCTTTTGCCGCCTCGAACGCGTCGAAGACGTGCGGGTGGACAATGCCGTTTAGCCGCTCCACACGCCCGGCCTCGCCGAATACCTGTTCGGCGAGGTACTCCCGGTTCAGGGTGTCGTCCTCGTGGTAGGCCGCGGCCCCGAAGGCCTCGACGATGGCGGCCCGCACATCGGCGTTCTCCTGCATGAGCCGCTTCGCCTCAAGGTCGGCGTAGAAGACGCGAGCCCCTTTTTCTTCCAGAAATCCGCAGACCGTCGTCTTTCCACTTCCAATGCCTCCTGTTACGCCCAGCGTGGTCACGGCGACGAAGCAGAAATGCAAAACAAAGACATTGCCCCCCGGCGACAGACGGCCGCCCCCTACTCGCAACGTGTCCTCGCAACGTGTCGGCGCTCAATCATCCCGGGGGCCAGCTCATGCGGCGCCCCCCGAGAAGATGGAGGTGGAGGTGCCACACCGACTGTCCGCCGTCGTCTCCACAGTTGATGACGGTACGGTAGCCGTCACGCAGCCCCTCCTCCTGGGCCAGTTCCCGGGCCACCACGAAGAGGTGGCCGACCAGGTCTTTGTCTTCCGTATCCAGGTCGTCGAGCGACGGGATCGGCTTTCGGGGCACGATGAGAATGTGGGTGGGCGCCTCCGGGTTGATGTCCCGGAAGGCCACGCACCGGTCGTCCTCGTGGAGGATGTCGGCGTCTTCTTCACCGTCGATGATGCGTTGGAAGATGGTCTTCTCGGACATGGGATCAGTCCACAGTCCGTGAGCGGAATCGAGCGGACGGTCCTGTATACAGGGACCGCGTTTCCACAATATAGATGCGGCGGACGAATCACAAGGGCCCTACCGGCCCGGAACGGCCCGTTTCACGACGCCTCCGATACATGTGCGAACAGACTGACAACTATGTGGCCGTTTATTCCTGCTAAACAACATCGATCGGAGTGATCGGTATCTACGGGCATAATAATTGCATCCAGTTTCTTCGAACGTCATTCTGCCATGTCCACCGTTTACATCACCCGCAAGGTTCACTTCAACGCCGCCCACCGGCTCCACAACCCCAACAAGTCGGATGCGTGGAACGAGGACACCTACGGAAAGGATAACAACCCGAACTGGCACGGACACAACTACGAGCTGGAGGTGACGGTGGCCGGCGAGCCCGACCCCGAGACCGGGTACGTGGTGGACCTGGGCGTGCTGAAGGACATCCTCCACGACCGGGTGCTCGACAAGGTGGACCACAAGAACCTGAACCTGGAGGTCGATTTTATGGACGGGGTCATTCCGTCGAGCGAGAACTTTGCGATCGCCATCTGGAACGAAATCGAAGACGCACTGCCCAACGGGGAGCTCCACTGCGTACGACTGTACGAAACCCCTCGCAATTTCGTGGAATACCGGGGCGAGTAGCCGCTCCGGCCGTTCGCTTCCATACGCTGTCTCACCGCCCTCATCTTCTGTAATGGCTGAGAAAAAGATCCAATCGAGCGGGCTGCGCACCAACGGCTCCGCCGACGGCATGCCGCCGAAACTCTACGAGCGGCGCGACATCTACGACGAAGAGACCTCCGAGGCCCTCAGCGAGCACATCGAGGCCATCCTCGACATCCTGGGCGAAGACGCAGACCGGGAGGGGCTCGCCGACACGCCCGAGCGCGTCGCCCGCGCCTATCAGTTTTTGATGCACGGGTACGCCCTCGACCCGAAGGACATCCTGCGCCAGGCCCTCTTCGAAGAGGCCTACGACGAGATGATTCTCGTCAAGGACATCGAGGTGTACTCGATGTGTGAGCACCACATGCTGCCGTTTTACGGCAAGGCCCACGTGGCCTACATCCCGGACGGCCAGATTGTGGGACTCAGCAAAATCCCGCGGACGGTCGAGGTCTTCGCCCGGCGCCTGCAGGTGCAGGAGCGCCTTACGCTCCAGATCCGAAACGCCATCGACGAGGTGGTCGACCCCATGGGTACGGCTGTCGTCATCGAGGCGAAGCACCTCTGCATGATGATGCGGGGGGCCGAAAAGCAGAACTCGGCGACCACCACCAGCTCGGTGAGCGGCGAGTTTAACAATCACGCCACCCGGGACGAGTTCATGCGCTTGATCGACGCCGAGTAGCCCCGGATCGAGCAGGGGGAGCGGGGCCGCCTGCCCAAACGACTCACCCCTCGTAAATTGCTCTTCGAGATTGCTCTTCGAGAATGATCGTCGTCGTCACGGGCGCGAGCCAGGGCATCGGCCAGGCCATCGCGGAGGCGTTCGCTGCGGAACACGATGCACGGGTGGCCCTGGCAGCGCGGACCCGCACCGCCCTGGAGCAGACCGCCGATGCCTGCCGGACGCGGGGCGGCACGCCGCTCGTGCTCCCCACCGACGTGACCGACGACGCGGCGGTGGCCGACCTGGCGGCGGCCGTGCATGAGGAGTGGGGCCCGCCGGACGTGCTGGTCAACAACGCCGGGGCGTTCACCGACACGCCCCTCGATGAGCTGACCTTGGAGGGCTTCCGCGACCAGATCGACGTCAACCTCACGAGCGCCTTCGCCGTGACGACGGCGTTTCTGCCCGCGATGCGCGAACGGGGCGAGGGGCACCTTTTCTTCATGGGCTCGGTGGCGTCCCTGATGGCCTACCCCGGCAACGCCGGCTACTGTGCCGCCAAGCACGGCCTCCGCGGGCTCGCCCGGACCGTCCGTGCGGAGACGAAAGACGAGGGCCTCCGCGTGACCACGGTGCTGCCCGGCGCCACCGACACGCCCACCTGGGACGGGGCTGGCGTTGCGGAGGAGCGGCTCATGGCCCCGGAGGACGTGGCCCAGTCCGTGGTGAACGCCTACCGCCTCTCCGACCGCACGGTGCTTGAGGAGCTGCTCCTCCGGCCGCAGGAAGGGGACGTGTGACCCATCGTCAGCGCTCGCCCTCATCCGCGAGCCGCGCCTCCGGGACCCACGCCCACGTCAGCGTGCCGGCGACGAGCGTCGTGTCGTCGTCCGGGGCCGTAAGCGCCACGTCCACCGCAATCTGGCCCAGGGGCCGGGAGCGGACCTGGCTCGTTTCGGCGTCGGTGAGGGTGGCCTCCGCCTGCACGGCGTCCCGCGCGAAATTCTCGAACGAGATGTCCATCGTGCGCAGCAGGGGCGAGGAGCCGTCCGGCACGTTGAGGGCCACGACGAGCCCGGTCGCGGTTTCGGCCAGGAGGGCGAGGGCCGCGGCGTGGAGCCCGCCGAGGTGGTTGTGGAGGCGCTCCTCGTTGTCGAGGCGGACGGCGACGCGGCGCGGGGTGTACGCCTCGACGAAGCATCCGGCGGTGTCGACGAACGGGATCACCTCGCCCACGGCCTGGGTGACGAGGGGCGGCCGCAGGCGTGGGGGCGTCCCGTCGTATCGGTCGGCGATGCGGGCGAACGGATTGGCGTTGGCCATCGGACAAGGATCTGCTTGTGAGAATCAGGAGGGGGCCACCGGCCGAACGCTGCCAGGGGCCGCACAGAAAAGGCGCGACTCGTTTCTTGCTTTGGTAACGTATGGGTTCTTTGTCCCTTCACCCGTCGAACCCCCGCGGTTTTCCCGAATAGATTCGACACGACGGCGAACGTGTCCCCCCTCGGCTCGTAAAGAGACTCCGTCTGTCTTAACTTGCTCTCCGGACCCTCGCCTCGCAGGTTGTTCGCGTCATGCCCAACCCGTCGCTCAAAGATACCGCTCTCGACGAACTGGAGCGCCTCATCACCGAGAAGATGCCCATCACGGAGCATCTCGAGTTCGAGCTTGCCGCGGACGAGCAGGGCCGCCTGCGCGCCTCCGCCCCCCTGAAGCCGAATGCCAACCACATGGGCAGCGCGTTCGGGGGCAGCCTCAGCATGCTGGCCACGGTCACCGGCTGGGCGATGATGCACCAGCTCGTGCAGGACGCGATGCACGACGCGATGGAGGACATGCGGGAACGGGTGGAGGTCATGATCCAGGAAAGCGACATCGAGTACCTGCAGCCCGTCTACGAAAACATCTCGGTGGTCTGCGAGCCCCCGGACGAGGACGCTCAGGAGCGGTTTCAGGAAATGCTGGACCGCTGGGGACGGGCACGGATCGAGTTGGAGTGCAAGATTAACGAGGCGGGGGAGCGGGCCGTCACCTTCATCGGCCAGTACGTGGCCCTCGACCGGGGCGAAGAGCAAGGCGACGGGGCCCCGTTCCACATGGAGAGCTGCGACCCCGCGGACCTGTAGCCGCTACAGCATCTCTTCGTACATCCGGTACGGCGGCTCATTCATCCCCAGTGTCTCGTACGCCGCCTGGGCCGCCGCGTTGTCCTGCTCTACGTAGAGGCGGAGCCCACACACGCCATCGGCCTCGCGGGCCCGCCGGCGCACCTCGCGGTGGAGGGCGGCATAGACGCCCGTCCGCCGCGCCGAAGGGCGCACGTACACGCTCTGGATCCACCAGAAGTCCGCGTTGCGCCAGTCGCTCCACTCGGTCGTGATCATCAGGCTTCCCACGATCGCGCCGTCGCGTTCCGCGACGAAGTAGAACGCCTGCTCCGGCGTGTCGAACACGGCTCGCACGCCGGCCCGCACGGTCTCGGGATCGAGCGTCTTGTCCTCGGTCTCCTCGGCCATTGCCTCGTTGAAGCGCACGAGCGTCTCGGCGTCGTCAAGCGTAGCGCGGCGAATGGCAGGGGCGTCCGGCATGATGGTGGGGCTGCGTGGAAGGCTCAATTCTGAGGAACAGGCAGACGGATCCCTCCTCTGCCTATGCCCAGCTCCATGGTCGTGAAGCCAAGCGTCACCGTCAAGCCCTCTCTGACTGGAGGCGGATCGTCGAGCGAGCACAGCGGCGTAGGCTCGCTTTTGTCGGGGCCACGAACTACGTTGCCGACGCCCCCGCCTACAGGATAATTTCCGCCGTCGCATGTCTCTCAGCATCGACCCCGATTCGGTCGAAGATACACTCGCCGACCTCGTGCGTATCGACTCCACAAACCCTGCGCTCGGGGCAGACGAACGCGGGGCGGGGGAGGCGGAGCTCGCCGCCTACATTGCCGACCGGATGCACGACATCGGGCTTGACGTGGACCACTGGGAGCCGGCCCCCGGACGTCCAAACGTCGTCGGAGTGCTTTCGGGAGACGGCGACGGCCGCTCACTGATGTGGAACGCCCACACGGATACCGTGGGCGTCGAGGGCATGGACGCGCCCTTCACCCCCGTTCGGCAGAACGGACGCCTGTACGGGCGCGGCGCCCAGGACATGAAGGGCAGCCTCGCGGCCCAATTAATCGCTGCGCGTACCCTCCGCGAGTCTGACACCTCGCTTTCCGGGGATGTGCTCGTCGCCGCGGTGGCCGACGAGGAGCACAAGAGCATCGGCACCGAGGCGCTCGTGGACCGCTACGACGCCGACGGCGCCGTCGTCACGGAGCCGACGGACCTGGAGCTCGTCCGTGCCCACAAGGGATTCGTATGGATCGACCTCCGCACGCAGGGCCGCGCCGCACATGGCTCGCGCCCCGCCGAGGGCATCGACGCCAACATGCACATGGTCCGTGTCCTGTCGAAACTGGAGGCGCTCAACCGATCCCTGTCCTCCGACGAGGCCCACGCGCTCGTCGGCCCGCCCTCCCTCCACGCGGGTCAGCTCCGGGGCGGCGACGCCCCGAGCGTGTACGCGGCCGAGTGTCACCTGCGCATGGAGCGCCGCACCGTCCCGGGCGAGTCCGCCGAGGACGCTTTGGAGGAGGTCCAGACCGTTCTGCACGAGCTCAGCGAGGCAGACGACGCCTTCGAAGCGGAAGCCGAAATCGCGTTCTCAAGAGGGACGCTCAAAACACCCGCGGACGCCACCGTCGCCTCCGCTACGCGTGCGGGCCTGTCCCGCACCCTCGCCCCCAACAATCCTCCTCCGGACACAGGCGCGTCGTTCTGGACGGACGCAGCCCTCCTGTCCGCCGCCGGCACCGAGACCGTCGTCCTGGGGCCGAAAGGGGCCGGCCTCCACACCACGGAGGAGTGGGTCGACCTTGCCTCGGTGGCGCAGCTCGCGGAGGTGCTGGTCCACACAGCCCGCCGGTACTGCGCGTAGCTCCATGCCCCTATCCCTCCGCCCGGCTCAGCTTGTGGGCCTGGCGGGTCGGCTCGGGGATCTTGTACCGGGGACTGCAGTCCAGCATCAGGTCCGCCGCGCCGTCGAGCGTACAGCGGTGGCCGACGCTCACGTAGACCGGGTTCACGTCCGTCCGCGTCCGGAGCACCGTCCCGACCGTCTCCCCGTCGTCGACCAACGGCACGCGACTGCCCTTCTCGGGGCCGAGCTCGCCCTGCGGCGCCCCGACGAGGATCGACTTCGCGACGCCGATCGCCGGCGCGTCGAGCAGCACGCCGAGGTGGCAGGCCAGCCCGAAGCGGCGCGGGTGGGCCGCCCCGTGACTGTCGGTCACAAACACGTCCGGCGTCGAATGGAGCCGCTCGAGCGCGGGGAGGACGGCCGGCATCTCGCGGAAGCTGAGCAGGCCCGGCACGTACGGAAACGGCACCTCGCAGCGATGGGTCGCCTCGTCGACCACGTCCAATTCTGGCAGCCGAAGCACGGAGACGGCCGCCTGGGCCGTGTCGTCGCGCACGCTGACGTCGATCCCGGCGACGGTCTCGACCCCGTCCGGCAGGGCCCTCTCGGTCACCTCCGACGCCAACCGACGCTGGATGCGCTTGGCCTCGTCGGTCGAGACATTCCAGTCGTGGGGGTGCGGACGAGAGTCCTGCATACGGCAAGGGGAACGTGGCGTGGCAACGAATCCGTCGGGGCAGTTTGACGGCTGAAAAAGGAAGGGGTTTGGCGCACGCAACCATTCTTCTCTGGGCCAGTCGTCGCCCCGTCTTCTGCTCCCCCTGCACGGTTCTTCTCCCTTGCACACCGCAGAGCGCCCCCGATGCCGCAGGGGCGCCCCGCCCGCCACACGAGTCGAGGTCAAAGTTTCGGTGAATCAAGGCGAAAAGGAATCCTGATCGCGGTGTGGGCATAGATAGTGGGTCCCAAGCGACGCCGATAGGCTCCGATTTGGGTCCATAGCTCAGTTGGTTAGAGCGCTACGTTGACATCGTAGAGGTCAGTGGTTCGAGTCCACTTGGACCCACTGCTGCCGCTCTCAGGAGGCTCCCTGGGGCGGCTTTTTTGTTGGCGGTGTCCCCGCCCGTGCGCTCTTCCCCGAGGACCCCTCTGTCCCATGGCCGAAATCGACGAGACGAGCATCGACATCACCCTCCCGGACGGCTCCACGCACACCCATCCGGCGGGCACGACGGGCCTCGAGATTGCCGAGAGCATCGGTGCCGGCCTGGCCCGCGACGCGCTGGCCATCAAGGTGAACGGCGAGGTGCGCGACCTGAGTCGCCCCGTCACGGAGGACGCCGAGATCGAGATCCTGACGTGGGACGACGAGGAGGGCAAGCAGACCTTCTGGCACTCCTCTGCCCACCTCATGGCGGAGGCGCTGCAGGCCCTCTACCCGGACGTCAAGTTCACGATCGGCCCGCCCATCGACCAGGGCTTCTACTACGACGTGGACCTGGGCGACCAGACCCTGTCTGCCGACGAGCTAGAGGCGATCGAAGAAAAGATGCTGGAGCTCGCCCGCCGCGACGCAGCGTACGAGCGACACGAGGTCTCGAAGGCGGACGCGATCGAGCACTACGAGGCGGAGGGCAACGAGTACAAGCTGGAGCTGATCGAGGGGCTGGAGGAGGGCGAGATTTCCTTCTACGAGCAGGGCGAGTTTACCGACCTCTGCCGCGGCCCGCACATCCCGTCGACCGGGGACATTAAGGCGCCGAAGCTGCTGTCGGTGGCCGGCGCGTACTGGCGCGGGGACGAGTCGAACCCACAGCTCACGCGCATCTACGGCATCAGCTTTCCCAAGCAGAAACTGCTCGAGGACTTCCTGGAGCGGCGCCGGAAGGCCAAGGAGCGGGACCACCGCAAGCTCGGCACGGAGCTGAACCTCTTCACCTTCGACACCGAGCAGGTGGGGCCCGGCCTGCCCATGTGGCTGCCCAAGGGGACGACGCTGCGGCAGACGCTGCAGGAGGTCCTGCAGCAGGAACAGGTGAAGCAGGGCTACAAGCCGGTCTGCACCCCTCACATCGGGCGGCTCGACCTCTACCGCACCAGCGGGCACTACCCGCACTACGAGGACGACCAGTTCCCGCCGATGGTGACCGGAGAGGGGGACGACGGCGAGGAGGACGGCTACCTCCTCAAGCCGATGAACTGCCCGCACCACGTCAAGATCTACCAGAACGACCACCACTCGTACCGGGACCTTCCGGTGCGGCTGGCCGAATTCGGGACCGTCTACCGCCAGGAGCAGACCGGCGAGCTCGGCGGGCTGACCCGCGTGCGTGGCTTCACGCAGGACGACGCCCACATCTTCTGCACCCCCGCGCAGGTCAAGGACGAGTTCAAGTCCGTCATCGACCTCACCCTGAAGGTGCTCGACGCCCTGGGCTTCGAGGAGTTCGAGGCGCAGATCTCGCTCCGCGACCCCGACGACACCGAAAAGTACACGGGCCGCGACGCGCTCTGGACCCGCGCCGAGCAGGACATCCGCGAGGCCGTGGCCGAAACGGACCTCGACGCCTACGAGGAGCCGGGCGAAGCCGCCTTCTACGGGCCGAAGCTCGACTTCATGGTGGAGGACGCGCTGGGCCGCGCCTGGCAGCTCGGCACCATCCAGGTCGACTACAACCTGCCGGAGCGCTTCGAGCTGACCTACGTCGACGAGCACGACGAGCGGAAGCGGCCGGTCATGATCCACCGCGCCCCGTTCGGGTCGCTGGAGCGCTTTATCGGCGTGCTCATCGAGCACTGCGGCGGCAACTTCCCGACCTGGCTCGCGCCGACACAGGTGCAAATCATTCCCGTGGGCGACGATTTCGTCGACTACGCCCAGGAGGTGGCGGCGACCCTCCGCGCCGAGGACGTGCGCGTCGAGATCGACACGTCCGACGAGACGGTCGGCTACAAGATCCGCGAGGCCGAAACCCAGAAGGTCCCGTACATGCTCGTCGTGGGCGGGGACGAGGAAGAAGCCGGCACCGTCTCGGTCCGCTCCCACGCCGACGGCCCGCAGGGCACGGTTGGGGTCGAGGCGTTTCTGGACGAGACCGGAGCAGAGTTCGCCCCCACCCTCGACGCGTAAAGTCATGGGGGTAGAAGTCATGGGGGTAGAAGTCATGGGGGTATCTCCCGTAGAGTTTTCGCCGGAGATCGGCCGATGTCCTGAAAAATCCCGAATTTTCAGCCCGCCGTTCTGAACTTGATTCAGGATCTCTCCAGACTCGGCGGTGCAGTGGCCAAAAAGGTCCCCGACGGCCGTCGGGGGGCGGGATGACTCGCCAAGAGATTTTTCGAGACGCAATTCGAAACTGTCGGGCAGGCAGGTCGTGGAGACACTTCCGAGTCGGCTTCAGCCCCCCTTCACCGAAACCTCACAGGCGGTGCCGCGTGTGAATCGATCCGCAGGGGCGGCACCGCTGCGTTCCGCCTCGCGGCCTCCGTACACACGTTCCGTTTTCCCATACACAAGACCGCACACCGCCATCGCTGACGTTGACAAGCTTCGCGTAAACGAGGAAATTCGCGCCAACGAGGTCCGCGTCGTCGAGCCCGACGGCGACCACGAGGTCGTCCCCGTGGAGGATGCGCTCGGCCGCGCTCGCGAACACGACCTGGATCTCGTAGAAGTGGCCCCCGACGCCACTCCTCCGGTCTGTAAGGTGCTCGACTACGGCAAGTACCGCTACGAGAAGCAGAAGGAGGAGCAGCGGCGCCGGAAGAAGTCGAAGTCCATGGAGATGAAGGAGCTCCGCTTCCGGCCCCGCACCGAGGAGCACGACTTCAACTTTAAGGTCGATCACGCCCGCGAATTCCTGGAAGACGGCAACAAGGTCAAGGCGTACGTCCAGTTCAAGGGGCGCGACATCGTCTACAAGGACCAGGGCATGGACCTGCTGCGCCGCATGATTGAGGAGCTTCAGGAGATTGCCCGCATCGACCAGCAGCCGGAAATGGAAGGCCGGCGAATGGTGATGATCCTCGCCCCGCACAAGAACAAGTAGGGCGACCGCACCACCGACGTGGGCCTGCCGACGCGTGCGTGGCCCCGCCCGTGCCCGGCACCTTTTTGTGGACTCTGTGCGGACGGGAACGCACGGGCGCTCCCCTCATACACGGCGTGTTCGACTTCTGTGTACTTCGTGAATGAATCCCCTCAGGGTGTTGCTGCCATGCCCAAGATGAAATCCCACAGCGGTGCCAAGAAGCGCTTCAAGAAGACCGGCAACGGCAAGATCAAGCGCAAGAAGGCAAACAAAGGGCACCTGCTGACCAAGAAAAACGCAAAGCGCAAGCGCCAGCTGCGCAAGAGCGTGGTCGTCGACGACAAGGCGAACCGGGACCGGATTAAGCGCATGCTGTCCACCTAACCGCGCCGAAGACGCCGGGCGGCCTGCCGGATGGAGGGCCTTGTTCGCTCCTCCATCTGTTGTTTGTGGAGTCTTTCCCGGAGCGGGGTTGGCCTGTCGCCAGCACTCGCTTAGGTTGTATTTTCGACTGTGTTGTTAAACTGACGTTTTGTTTCTATGCCGCGCGCAACGAACAAGCCGGCGACCCGTCGGCGACGGAAGAAAATTCTAAACAAGGCGAAGGGCTACTGGGGCCGTCGGAGCAAGGTCTACAAGGTGGCCAAGCACGCGGTCGAGAAGGGCCTGCAGTACGCCTACCGGGACCGCCGTCAGAAGAAGCGCCGGTTTCGGCGGCTGTGGATTACCCGCATCAACGCCGCGACGCGCCAGCACGACGTGAGCTACTCCCAGTTCATGGGCCAGTACCGGAAGTCGGACCTGGACATGAACCGGAAGGTGCTCGCTGACCTGGCCGTCCACGACCCGGACGCCTTCGAGCAGATCGTAGACCACGTGATGGAATAAGTGGTGCGCGAAGCGTAATACGTGGAGCGTGTTGCATGAGGGCTTCTTTTCTCCTCTCACGCGTCACTCCTCTCGTTTCCCGCTCCCCCGCCGCCCCGTTGCGATGCCGTTGATTCGTGCGCCGTTTCGGTTTGCCTTTGCGTTTCGGGTCTCTCCGAATCCGCAGGGGCATTGAACGTCGACCGCCACCATTGCTGGTGACCTCGTCCCGCCCCTGCCCCGCAGGCTCGGCGGGATTTTTTATTGCCCCCTGCGTTTCGAGCCCCCGGCGCCGCGTCGCTCTCTGTGACCCTTGACTCGCGATTCCCTTCCATGCCCGACGAAATCGACCAGCTCCGTGAACAGATTGAGGCCGAATCGATCGAGAGCGCCGAGGAGGCCGAGGCCTTTCGCATCAAGTACCTCGGCCGCAATCAGGGCGCGATCCCAGACCTGTTCGATCAGATCGGCGACCTGCCCCCGGAGGAACGCCCCGAGTTTGGGCGGCGTCTCAACGCCCTGAAGGACCGCGCCCAGGAGCGAATCGACGAGGCAAAGGCGCGCCTCGAGCGACAAGAGCAGGCGGGCGGCCCCGACATCGATCTCACCCTGCCGGGCCGACGCGGCTTCAAGGGGTCGACGCATCCACTCACGCAGACGCTCGACGAGATCCTGCGCATCCTGCGCGGGCTCGGCTTTTCCACCCACGAGGGGCCGGAGGTCGAAACCGACTGGCACAACTTCACGGCCCTCAACTTTCCGCCCGACCACCCGGCGCGGGACATGCAGGACACCTTCTTCCTCGAGGACCCGCCCGAGGGGACGGAGCCCCGTGTCCTCCGCACCCACACCTCGCCGGGCCAGATCCGGATCATGGAGGCCCAGACGCCCCCCATTCGGGTCGCGGTGCCGGGGCGGGTGTACCGCAACGAGGCGATCTCGTACAAGTCGTTCTGCCTCTTTCACCAGGTGGAGCTGCTGTACGTGGACGAGAACGTGACGATGGCGCAGCTCAAGCAGGTGCTCTACAGCCTCGCCCGCGCGCTCTTCGGGGAGGACGTGACGCTCCGCTTCCGTCCCAGCTACTTCCCCTTCACCGAGCCGAGCGCCGAGGTGGACGTCTGGTGGGACGATGAGGACAGCGACGACGGCGGACAGTGGATGGAAATTTTGGGCTGCGGCATGGTGCACCCCAACGTCTTCGAGTCCGTCGACGTGGACCCCGAGCGGTACACCGGCTACGCGGTGGGGATGGGCGTGGAGCGGATGGCCATGCTCCGGCACGGCATCGACGACATCCGGATCTTCTACGAGAACGACGTGCGGTTTCTCGACCAGTTTTAGTCAGTCATCAGACGCTCAAAGCCTCCTCGTGAGCGCGTATTTCGTATTGTGTATTCCGTGGAGCAGAGGGCCTTACGGAATACGCGATACGCCCCGTCACTCGAAGTTGACTGTTCTCATCTCTACGACCTGAACCGTGGACGTAAGCTACAATTGGCTCAACGAGTACGTCGATCATGACTGGAGCCCCGAGGAGTTGGCCGAGCGCCTCACCATGGCCGGGCTTGAGGTGGAGACGGTCCGCCCCCTGGGCCAGTCGCTCGACGGCGTGGTGGTCGGCAAGGTGACCGCCGTCCGCGAGCACCCAAACGCCGACCGCCTCGTGCTCTGTGACGTGGACCTCGGCGACGGCGCCCCGTCCCAGATTGCCTGCGGCGCGCCGAATGTGGCCGCGGGGCAGAAGGTGCCGGTCGCCACCGTCGGCACCACGCTGTCGCGTCCCGACCCGGACGACCCCGAGGCGCGGCAGGAGCTAACCGTAGAGGCCCGCGAGCTGCGGGGCGAGGCGTCGAACGGCATGATCTGCGCGGAGGACGAGCTGGGCCTCTCCGACGACCACGCCGGCATCATGGTGCTCGACGACGACACGCCCGTCGGCACGCCGTTCCCGGAGTACCTCGACGCCCACGGCATGCCGAGTACCGACGCGGTGCTCGACATCGAGCTCACCCCGAACCGCCCCGACGCCGCCAGCCACCTCGGCGTGGCCCGCGACGTGTCGGCCCTGGCGGACAGCGCTCTTCAGCGCCCCACGGTCGACACGCCGTCGCCGGGCGGCCCCGTGGCCGAGGAAATCACCGTCGACCTCCGGGACGAGGCCGGCTGCCCCCGGTACGTAGCCCTGCTGGTGCGGGGCGTAGACGTGACCGAGTCGCCCCTCTGGCTGCGCCGCCGCCTCACGGCCA
>ERZ1034509.71-NODE-71-length-13725-cov-4.923043_pt1 | contig 13725 bp, 13 predicted proteins | sample MGYA00520682_ERZ1034509 | MGnify/ENA primary metagenome ERZ1034509 (study PRJEB33760, sample SAMEA4777697) | hypersaline lake metagenome | biome: hypersaline environment; feature: brines | place: Spain | collected 2014-08 | depth 0 m ...
GGTGCACATCGTACGATGAGACGCATGTTAATGACCCCCCCGCTGTAGCGTTTGGCAAGTACGTTCGCCTTCCGTTGGTTAACTGCGCGCACTACGGTCACCACCCTGCATCGTCCCCTTCCAGTCCGGTTGAGAAGGGCCCGGACGGCCTTCTTGTCGTCATGCGGCTTGAAGAACGAGGCGGTGTCCACCTTCACGAAGTACGTCTCAACCTCGTAATCTACTGAATCAGACCCCGTCGCCAGCGTGTCGAGCACCTGCGCCTCGGCGGCCAGTGGCAGGAGCGCCACGGTGAGCACCACGACTGCGGTGCGTGCGCACGTCGGGGGGGCATTTAGTGGGAAGAGTGCAGGAAGCAGCACAGGAGAAAAATGGGCGGGTCTTTTGCTCGAGAGACGGTTTGGCAGTGAGCAACGTGCCTCTTCTGACTGGTCGAGGGAACAGCAAGCCCGTGAGCAACACGACGACTGACCAGTCGTGTCGCCTCCTTGAGGGCCACCCATCATACCGGGAGCTCGATGCTCTCGATGAGCCGGAGTGGGACGTCCCTCTTTTCGCCGGCGGAACCAATCACACGCACCGTCGGCACGGAGGCGGAGCGGTCGTCAACGCGCTGAATCGTCTTCGCGGCGATGACAGTCTCTGGGAGAGTCAAAAGGCAAGGACGGGCCTGCCGTTCGAGCTCAAGAAGCTGCTGATACACCTTTGCGTTGGGCTTATTCACGGCGCCTACGGGCTCCGGATGCCTTGACCGACCGACTGTAGATGGCATGCACGCCCCGAGGCGAGTGATCCCGGGTGTTTCTTCTGACGTGTATTCTGTTCACTGGGGGACACCATTGCGGCAAGCGTGTGGCGTGCACTGGACTCGTCGCTACCAGGGGATGACGAGAGTGCCTCCGATTCGGCTCACGACAGCACGTGTGTGACGACGTTTTCCGAACCGTGGTGCCGTTATTGCAAAATGTAGTTTGGTACTATAATTTTTCTAGATGCACCCGGGGGCCAGATAAACCTATGTTCGTTATGGGCGCGCCGCCCCCTCTAAGCGCCCGGGTAAAACACAGGGGCCGTTGTTTCTTGTGACTCCGAAATCCGTGGCTTCTTTTCGCGTATGACAACTGGCCCGGGTAGCCGATCACGAAGGGAGTGGCCGTCCCCGGTGGGCCTGTGAAGCCCAATCGACTGTGTCGTCGCCTGCGCACGCACCTGTGTCCAGGTGAACCATCGACCTTCGCTTTCAGCCCACGGAATGCTTCCTGCCCGTTCCCCCGATGAGAACCAAGGGACTGAACGAGAAGTGAATGGGACGGATTCTTGACGGGGCCATTTGCCTGCCGTTGCATTCAATCGCCTGATCTGCTCGCCTCCCATGGATGACGCTCGTCCAAAGACTGTACAGATCTTTCTTCCCGACGGGAATGCCCAAAGCCTGCGGGTTGCCGAAATCACCAGTCGAACCGTCCAGGCGGTGCAGATTCCCCGCCAGAAGCTCGACGCGGCCGAACGACGCGACGAGGTGCATCGGGTTGGGGTGTACTTTCTGTTTGGGGAGGTGGGAGACGATGCGAGCAAGCCCCCAGCGTACATTGGAGAGGCGGAGAACTGCCTACAGCGGGTCGCTGGGCATCACCGGCGCAAAGACTTCTGGACGACGGCCGTCACCATCACGTCGAAGACCCGCAGTTTCACAAAGGCCCACGCCCGGCGCCTGGAATACGACTGCATCCGGACGGCGCAGAAGGCCCAGCGCTTCCGGCTCCAAAACAGCCAGACGCCCGCGGAGCCGCACATTCCCGAGGCGATGCTCGCAGAGCTTCGGGACAACTTCGGCACCATCGAGACGCTTCTTTCGATGCTTGGCTTTCCGATTCTCAACCCGCTTCCGACCGAGAAGGATACCGGTAGCGGACAGCCCAAATTGTACTGTCAAGGGAACGGCGCGAAGGCCACGGGGGAGTACACCGAAGACGGCCTCGTGGTCTTTGAAGGATCGGCGGCCCGTTTGGAAACGACTCCGTCGGCGCCGGAGGCGATCGAGCAACGGCGAAAGAACCTCCGGGCAGATGGGGTTCTGCAACGCCAGGACGACCGGCTCGTCTTTCGGGAGAATCATGCCTTTAACTCCCCGAGCGCCGCCTCTGGCGTCGTCCTCGGTCGCTCGAGCAATGGATGGAGCGAGTGGACGGACGACGCCGGACGCACGCTCGACCAGCTGGAACGGTAGTCAGAATCGCGGCTCCCGTCGGGCACAGACGGACTCTCAAAGGGGAGACCGTGATAAATGGAAGACCGTGAGGGCGTCACGCTGCGATGGAAGGCGTTCTCAGACCCGTGAGCCACGGACGAATTTGAGGGCCCCCGAAATGACCTACAGGATGCGATCCGTCGTAAGAACCGGCAGCGTCTAAGATAAATCAATTTATCACGCATCAACGGATCGCTTCGTGGATGAAAGGCATCGGTCTGCCGCAGCACTCCCCGCCGTCTCGTTGCAAAAAACGTCTCAGTGGTCCTGAAACGAGGCACGCGTGGTGGAGTGAGAAACCAGGGACAGAGACAGACCAAGCCCCCATTCGCTGGCCCAAGCGAGGGGGCTGAATCCATCGGTCCCGTGATGGACGACCCGTCGGAGAGGTGAGACCCCCGCCGAGCCAGAAGCGGAGCCCGCCGTACATGGCGTCAAACACAGTCCCACCGGAGAGCGCCTTCGGCTACGCACTCTTCCTCGCTTCCGAATTGATCAACGATGAGCGGCTACGACCCCGACGGCACGTCTGGCAATGACACGGAGAAAGACGCCCGTCGAATCGTCCACGTGGACATGGACGCGTTCTACGCCCAGATCGAGCAACGCGACTTTCCCGACCGGTACGCCGGAAAGCCGATTGCGGTCGGGGGCGACCCTCCGAGAGGTGTCGTCCAGACGGCGAGCTACGAGGCCCGGCCCTACGGCGTGCACTCGGCGCAGCCGGCGGTGGAGGCCGACCGGAAGTGCCCCGATCTCATCTTCGTGTCCCCCCGCATGGACGTGTATCAGGAGGAGTCGAAGCGTATTCGAAAAATCCTTCGGCGGTATACCGATCTGGTCGAGCCGCTTTCGCTGGACGAGGCGTACCTGGACGTGACGGAGCCCAAGACGGGGCGCCCGTCGGGCACCTTGATTGCTCGCCGCCTCCGGGCCGAAATCTACGAGGAGACGGGGCTCACCGCCTCTGCGGGGGTGGGGCCCGGCAAGTTTGTCGCGAAAGTAGCCTCCGACCTGGACAAACCGGACGGGCTCACCGTGGTTCGTCCCGACGAGCAGATGGAGTTCATTGCCCAACTGCCGATTGAGAAGTTTCACGGGATCGGGCCGGTCACCGCGGCGAAGATGCAGGAGCTGGGCATTCAGACCGGGGCCGACCTGCAAGAGACCCCGGAGCGAACACTCATCCATCACTTTGGCAAGCGGGGGCGCCACTTTAAGACGCTCGCGGTGGGAACCGACGACCGGCCCGTTCAGCCCGATCGGGACCGCAAGTCCGTGGGGGCCGAACGAACCTTCCCGGAAGACATTGCCCGGGCGGAAACGATGCTGGAACGGCTGTCTCCAATCGCCGAGAGGGTGGCCCAACGTCTTCGACAAGCGAACCGGAAGGGACGAACCGTGACCCTCAAGCTCAAGAGCCACGACCACCAGGTGTCTACCCGACAGACGACGGTAGACCGCCCCCTTCGTGCGGAGGACGCGCTCATGACCATCACGGAACGTCTTCTGCGTCGCCCCCACCCTCCGGACGAGCCGGTTCGGCTTCTGGGGATTAGCGTTTCCTCACTCACCGAGGAGGAAAGGGCAGGCGGGCAGTTGGAGTTTGACTTTCGTCCGTAAGGGACAGCCCGGTTCAGTTGGAGGTTTGGAGGTCGTAGGTGGCGGCCGCCTGGCTGGCAAGGGCGGTTTCGTCGGTAGAGATCACGTCGACCCCCCGGTCAAACAGGCGGTGGTACACGATGAGTCCCTGGCTGCGTGCCTGCTGGTCGGTTTCCCCGAAGGTCCCGACGGAGATTGGAACCTCGTTCTTCGAAAACACCTCGGCGGGGCCGTCGGCAACCGCTCCGATCCCAACCCACCCGAGCAGGCGCGAGGGGTCGACTGCCCGAACCAGGGCGTTGGCCTCCTCGCTGGTTTCCGCCGAGACCGAGAGGATGAGGTTCGGCAGACGCTGGTGATACCACCGGGCGTCCTCCAACGTGTAGGTGATGACCAGCGCCTGATCGAGGGCATCGTGTTGTCGGAGGGACGCTGCAACCCGAGAACGGGGCACGTTGTCTTTCACGTCCAGCTGGAGAGCAGTTCGGCCGTCCGCCCAGGCCAGCGCCTCCGGGAGCGTTGGGATCTCGAAATGAGTTGGGGTGCCGCTGTTGGTATCCAGTTGGAGGGAGCGGAGCTCCTCCAGCGTGTGAGCCCGGACGGAGTCCCGTCCCGTCGTCGTCCGGTCGAGGGTCGCGTCGTGCATCAGCACCAGCACGCTATCCTCGGTCATCCGCACGTCGGTCTCCAGGAGAGCCGGCCCGTGGGTTAACGCGTGACGGAAGGTTGGGAGCGCATTCTCGGGGAAGCCCGTGTCCGGCCCGCCCCGGTGGGCACTCACCAGGGGATCCGGAGAAGAACGGAGGTGGGCCGCCAGGCTGTCGGCGTGTTGAAAGTCCCGGTAGTTCTCTGGTGCGGGCTCGGCGACCGTTCGTCCGGCTGTCTCCTGCCCAGAGCTTTGGCATCCGCCGAGGGCAAAGGCGCCGAGGAAGCACGTACAAAGGAGGAGCCACGCCGAGGGGCGTGGCCGAGGAGAATCTCTCACGGTGTAGAGTGGAGTCGCATTTGCGGTACAGAGCCCCCATTTCCTCAAAACATATGTGGTTGCGGCCTCCAACGCGAACCGTGGTGGCATCGGTGCGCGCCAGGACCGGATGGCCGATGGGGCTTACCCCCTTCACTTCTAGCACTGCGCAGGGACACAGGTCCCTCCCAGAGGCCGTCGTCAACGATTCTTCGGAGAACCGACAGACGGTGTGCGTGGGGGGCTTTGTAGGAAGCGCCGCAGTGGAGTTGCCCCTAGGAGCCCGTTCTGATTTTGAACCGACCCGCGAGGACGAGCCCCGATGGGCCGAAAATCGGGCCATGGTCGAGGTGCAGCCTCGGGGCACGAATTACGACAGGTTCTACGCCTCTCGATGGGCCGGATCGCCCACTCGGCCTCGGGTGCGCCCCACGCAGTGGGGGTGGGGCAGGTGGCCCCCCTGTAGAGGAGGGCGATCCCCCGGCGTTCCGAAGAAGGATGCCCGGCTAGTTGCGGGGAATTTGGACGCCGGAGGCGGGGCGTGTCGTAACGGAGGGGCGCTGCTGCAGCCAGCGTACGTACCCAAACGACTGGTTGGGGGCAAGGGCGACCGGCAGCGTCTCGTCCAATACGGCGGGGCCGGCCGCCGTGAGCGTGTCCACGAGGCTTGCCACAGGCCCCTCAGCCTCTAGGCAGAAGGTCCAGGCGGTGTCCGTGGCGGCCTCCACGGTCGTCAGTTCGGCGTCAAGGGTCGCTGCGGGGGTGGTGGGCAGGCGTTCCGAGAGGGCAGACTGCTCCTCCGGGGCAAACGACAGTTGGTGGCGCGTCTTCTCCACGGCCACCCACAGGTCTGTGGGATCGTCGTCCCAAACAGCGACCGGCGGGTCGGCCAGATCCAAGGTCCACTTTCCCCACTGTTCGCAGCGTCCACTCGCCGCGTCGCTGAAGGCAGTACTGAGGGGGCCGGCGAGCCGGCGCTTGATCTGGAGCTGTCCGTCTCGCATCTTCAGGTTGAACGCAGGATCCTCTGCGGGGAGGTACAGGTCGGTCTGGGTAGAGGTCTCCACCGCCCCCAGTGCGGCGAACCATTGTCGGAGGGCATCGGGGAGGGGGGCGGAGCCGAACCAGCGGGCTTCGAGGGTGAATGTCATTGGTCAGAACGGACACTGAGTAGAGCGGGAGTGCGGCCGTAACCGGGGGGGCATTGCAGAGAAGGCCCGAGAGGCACCCATTTTGGTGCCTCGTTTTCGAGTCGGGACAACGCCCTCCGCGCACTGGGGTTCAGACGTCCGAGGGCCGACAATCGATGGATCCCGAATGCATCGTCTTGTCTGGTTCTGGACCGTTGGGTCTTCGACGGCATCTCTCTGGTGGGCCCTCACGGGAGCATCGTTGTGCGGCGTCTGTCTGGCATCGGGCGCGCGTCCCGCGGCGGCGCAATTCGTGGCGAACGGTCCCGGCGACGCGTAAGTGGGGGCAACCGGCCCGAACGAACTTGTGCGGGGTGGGGACGTTCGGGCTACTCCATTGGCTGTTCATCAGTCTACTCCGCCTGTATGGAAACGCTCCGCTGCAAGACGTGTGGATGTGAAAGTCTGCGTCCAATGCAGGTCGTCTTTGAAGAGGAGGATCAGTTCGACAACCCGCTTGGCGAGGAGCAAGAGTCTCGCTTTTATAGCTGCCAGGTTTGTGGTGACAACTGGCTGTCAGTGAAGGAAAAGACGGCCGACGGCGAGTGCACCATTACGTTTGTTCACCAGATGGAGACCGCTCCCGTTCTCAAGCGTGTGGCTCACATGTCGAGCGCGGTCGTCATCTCCGACGAGAGCGTCGACGAGTGGGAGTACTTCAAGGGAGACAAGCCGGTCGACGAAGCCGAGTGGGAGGCCCTGCTCTCGGACCGACGCGATACGCTCAAGGCCACGTGCGTGAATTAGAACTGTCGACGCTCATCGGGATGTATGTTCGGGCCTCCCAGTCGACCCCAGGGCTTCTGGCCCTGGGCTTTTTCTGTACCCCGGATGAGAACTACGCCGGATTTAGGGTGCTTTCGATCGCTTCCGTAAGGTCGTCTCGGGTGAAGGGCTTGCTGACGTACTCGTCGAAGCCTTTTTCGAGAAAGTCCTCGCGGTCGCCCGGCATGGCGTAGGCCGTAAGCGCGATTGCGGGAACCTGGCCCATGCCGTCACGCTCCCGGATGAGGTGAAGCAGATCCGTCCCGGTCTGGTCCTCACTGAGGTTGATGTCGAGGAGCAGGACCTCAAAGGGCGTTTCTTCTACGGCAGCAAGGGCCGCCTCGACGCCGGCTACTACTTCGGTTTCGTAGGATCCCTTGAGCAGGTGCTCCAACAAGAGTTGGGTCTCTGAGTTGTCCTCTACGGCCAGAATGCGGGGAGTCTCCGATGAAGTCATAGATCGAAGGGTGGTGGGGGTGAGAACTGGAAAAACGAGGGCTTGGGGACGCCGTCTGCCGGCTCAAGCCGATACTGATACGGGCGAGGCGGTCGCCAAAATCACGAAGCAAATGCGTGGGTAGGGACATTGGATCCATGCAGTTCCCTTCCACATCAATCACCATGCCAGGCTTCAAACAAGTTTCGGTAATTCCCGACGCGTTACGGGGTCCAATGAACTTGAAGTCGGACCTCGCGACGCCGGGATCCCTCGGTCTGGTTCAGGCCAGAGCCAATCGTCGTTCGATTGTCGTAGCGGGTAACCCCGTACTTCGCCTCAAGGGCCAATGAGGAGAACGGTTCGTACCGCACGAGGGCGTAGGCCCGTCGGCCTCGGTCAAAGAAAACGGGGGCCGAAAAGCTGTATCTCAGATCATGTTCGTAGGCGTAAATGCGAGCCGGAAACCCGTCCGTATCGAAGAATGCGATTCGCACATCGGCGGTGAGGGTGGGATGGGGGCTCCAACGAAGGCCCTGAGACAAAAAGAACCCGTTCGAACGTGCGTCCGGGGTTGTGTGCAGGGACAGCTCGAGGCGTGTCCGGACGGTCAGGGCGTCGCTGAACAGGTATTCGGTATGCCACCGTGTCGAGTACCGGCGTTTTCGCTGCAGGCCTTCGAGGGACCGACCGGCACGGCGGTACTCCGTCCCCTCGTCCTCGTCTTGTACGCGAACCTGAACGTAACTGGAAAGCCAGGGACGGGGGGCATAGTCAAGAACCACACGCGCCTCCCATCCGGTGGAGGGACGGGGCACATTGAACTGGAGCCAGGGAGCACGGTACTGATCGAGGTACGCCCCGACGCTCCACTTTGGGGCCAGCTGGAGTTGCAGGCCCGTGTAGACGCCCATTTCGTTCTGGGGCCGGCTTCCGTCCCCGAAGGCGTTGCCGTAGAACGACGCAAAGTCGGGCGGGTACCGACGCCCCACCACGACCGCCTCGGCGTAGTCCCCGTCTAGTGCGGCGCCCAGCAGGCCGCCGAACGAGCCGCGGGGCGAACGCGCAACGTCCCCGAACACGGTGTAGTCCCCGAGGAAAACAGTGCCGTACCCCCCAAGCATCGACGTTCCGTCGCCCGTCACTCGGAACCGCCGATAGGGCCGGTCCCCGGGCCGGAGCGGTCGTGAAAAGCGGGCCCGATAGCCCGTGACCCCGAGGTGGAGCCCGGCCCGTCGGTACGCCAGTGCGCCGCCGAGGGTCGTTTCGCCGAAGGTGCCCTTGCGCGCAAGCTCACTGGGGGTGCGGTGTTGCCCGCCGCCGGACACGGTGCGGACCGGAAGCGGGCCGGTGCCCGCGGCAGAGGAGGAGTCGACCGACGCGTCCCGGCGTCGACGAGAGGCGAACGCAGTGAGGGACAGTTCGCCGGGCAGCCCGATGGTGGCCGCCGCGCCACGAAAGAACGAGGTCTCCGAGGCCGAGTGGTAGGGGCGGACGCCGCGGCCGCGCTTGTGGGCCGGAGCGATTGGGTCGCGTCCCTTTCCGAACCGAAGCCCCTGCCAGAGGGCGACGCCCTGCCCAAACTGGGCCGTGAAGTCGCCGAGAACGAGCGTTTCGAGGCGGCCGAGGTCGCGGAGGGCAAGACTTCCGGTGATGTGGTCGAACCCATAGGTTTGGGTCTGGGGGGACCACCGGAGCGGCTCACCGGGATCCTTGTCGAGCGTCAGTGCAAGCTGAAGGCGACGCTCGTGGGCCAGCTGGAGACGGGTCGTAAGACGCCCAGGCGGTCCGAGAAATCGATCCTCACGAAACCCGCGTCCCAGATCGAGGCGCCGCGTATATCGCTGGGTGAGACGGACGCGAAGATTTGACGTGATTGTGCGGATCGGAGGAAAGATCGACCGGGAGGCCGTCTCCTCGAGTTGCAGGAAGGGCCGAACGGACTGAACCGCTGCGGGTCCGATGCCGTCGACGGCCCGCAGGTCTTCCACCGCGGTGAAGGGGCCGTTGTCGGTTCGGTACTGCACGATGCGGTGGGCATCTCTCGACGTTAGGCGGGGCAGCATCGAGAGATCGGCGACGGAGGCCCGGTTGAGTGCGAGGGGCTGTGCCTTCAGATTGGCGAGTTGCTCGGCCGCCAGGGTGGCCGTGCGGTCCGTGGTGCTGAGTGCGTCCAGGATGGGCTCCAGGCGTGGGCCAAGGTTCGTGGTGTCGGTGTGTAGTGTGTCCGGGCGCGTCTGGGCGGTTGTAGGGAGCGGCCCCGTAAAGACGGCGAGCAGACCGATCAGGACGGGCAGGGCACGTTGAGGGACGAGGCGTATCGGAGACATGGAAACACCGCTACCAATGAACGTCGAGCGACGCGGAGGGCGTCCAGCCGAGCTCGGCGTGCTGCTCGGCGGCAACGTGTGCCTGCAGCCAGCCGAGGTGGAGTCCAATGCCTCCGGTAAATCGGGTGGGAGCGGTCGTGACGCCCGCGCGAAGTGCGATCAACGAGAGGGGGCGAACTTCGAGGCCGCCCCGGAGGGCGGCGGGAAAGGCGCGGTCCTTAAATACGTCCACGAGGACCCGAAGAGCGTCGCCCGCACGATACTGAAGGCCCACCGATAGGGTCTGGGGCAGGGGTTCTCCCTCCACCAGCGAGGGGCCGTTGACGTTCGTGGCGTGGGCCCCCAGGTCCAGCGACGACAAGAGAGGGAGGAGAAGGCCGAGGTGCAGCCCCACGGCGCCGGTGCTCCCGTATCCGTCGATGCGTGTATGGTAGTACCGCCCCGTGAGCCCAAGGTGCACGTGCCGACTGGTCCCGAATGAGAGCCCACGCGCATACCCCAGGCTGTAATGAACCTCCCGATAGCCGTCGCCCCCGAAGGTGCTGGCGCCGCCGGACACGCTCCCCCACGCGGCGGGCCAGGTGCCCGCCACCGACCCGTACCGAAGTGCCGAAAGCCCAAAGGCTTCCCGGGCGAAAAACGAGACCACCCGGTGAGAGCGCCGGGCGGCCGCGGCCGGATTGCCGTGCACGCCGGAGGCCGTCGTGAGGGCGGTCGAGGCGTATCCGAGGGCCGATGCCCGGGCCCCGCCGAACAAGTCGTACGTGGATTGCCCGTGCGCCGGGGACGAGCCGGCCATCAAGCACCCAGCGACAAGAAGCCCCAAGAGATGACGCATGGCAGAGGGCGACCGGTGCCATGACTTTCGATACTAATCGTATCCAATCGTTTTTAAAAATCAAATATTAAAAATTAAAGGCGAGAGCGAGGAGTGGGACGAGTGGACCGTACGAACGCCCGAGAGAACCGAGTCAGAAACCTCACGGCGAGGGGAGAGGTAGCACCATTCCGCTGCCAATTGGTCATTCGCCTCCTCCGAAGCTGTGGTTCGAATTCCGGCGGCTGTGTGGGGACTTGCCGTCCTGGGGACGCTTCTGCTCGCGTCTCCGGCTGACGGACAGGAATTGCGCTGCCGCGTCCAGATTGACGACTCGCAGATTAGCGGGGCCGAATCGGAGTTTGACTTTCTCGACGATCTTGAACGCCAAATCCGGGAGTACATGAACCAACGCTCCTGGACCGACGATGCGTTTCTGCCCCACGAGCGCATTTCCTGCTCGATGCAAATTGTCCTTCAAGAGTCGATTAGTCTGTCCGAGTTTCGGGCCCGGCTCGTCGTCACGACCCGGCGCCCCATTTACGGGACCTCGCAGTCTTCGGTCGTCGCCCGTGTGAACGACCCAGAGTGGCGCTTCGAGTACAGTCGGGGCTCGTCCCTCAACCACGATCTCGACCGGTACGACCCGCTGACGTCGGTGCTCGACTTCTACGCCTATCTGATCCTCGGGTACGACTACGACACGTTCAGTCCGCTCGGCGGAACGCCCTTCTTCGACCGGGCACAGACCGTGGCCGATCAGGCCGAGGGAAGTGGAGACCCGGGCTGGTCCTCGGTGGGGACCCAACAGACCCGTGTGCAGCTTCTTTCGAACCTGCGCGCCCAGCGCCACGAGCCCCTGCGTCGGGTGTACTACAAGTACCACCGAAAGGGCCTGGATCGGTTCGTGCAGGAGACCGAAGCGGCCCGAAAAACCCTGATGGAGGTGCTCCGGACGCTCCGGACGCTCCGCGACCGTCTGTCGCAATCCTATGCCCTGAACCTCTTCTTTGCGACGAAAAACCAGGAGTTAACCGCAATCTTCGAGGAGAGTGATCTTGAAGGTCAGGCGCAGGGGCTACTCGTCCAAATGGACCCCTCCCACTCCTCGCAGTACAACCGTCTCGCGGAGTGAACCGCCCCGTTTCCATCGGGTGCTGCGGAATATGTTCGAATCATGTGTTCAGACTTTTGGGCCGGGGACCATCCGGTGGGCTGCTTCGTTCATACCCGTTGATTCTGTATCCCCCGGCACGTTAGATCTGTGTCGTCCTCGTGTCTACGAAGCCACGAATCGGTCGGGGGCGCCTTGCACCGAAACCCGCTCTTTTGATCGAGTCGCGTCAGGTACGATATGTCAGACAAGGACGGAGAAGCAAAAGAAAAGGCCCTCGACCTCGCCGTTGAGCAAATTCAACGGGACCACGGCGAGGGGGCAATCATGCGTCTCAGCGACGATCCCAACCAGGAGGTGGAGGCGATTCCGACGGGCTCCCTCGCGCTCGACGACGCGTTGGGGATCGGGGGGGTCCCCCGTGGGCGCATCACCGAAATCTTCGGGCCCGAGTCCTCCGGCAAGACGACCCTCGCAGCCCACGTTGTTGCGGAGGCCCAGAAGCTTGGCGGGACGTGCGCGTTCGTGGACGCCGAGCACGCGTTCGATCCGAACTACGCCGAGCAGCTCGGGGTGGACACGGACGAGCTTCTGATTTCGCAGCCGGACACCGGCGAGCAGGCCCTCAACATCACGGACACGCTGGTGCGCAGTGGGGCGCTCGACGTGATTGTCATCGACTCTGTGTCGGCGCTCGTGCCGCAGGCAGAACTGGAGGGGGACATGGGCGACACCCATGTCGGCCTGCAGGCCCGCCTCATGAGCCAAGCCCTCCGCAAGCTGGCGGGCACCATCAACCGCACGAAGACGGCCTTGATTTTCATCAACCAGATCCGAATGAAGATCGGGGTGATGTTCGGGAACCCGGAGACGACCTCCGGCGGCCGCGCGCTGAAGTTCTACTCGTCGGTCCGCATGGACATTCGCCGGATTGGGGCCGTCAAGGACGGGCAGGATGTCGTGGGCAATCGCACGCGCGTGAAGGTGAAGAAGAATAAGGTGGCGCCTCCGTTCAAGGAGGCGGAGTTTGACCTGATCTACGGGGAGGGCATCTCGTCGCTCGGAGAGATTATTGACCTGGGCACGGAGTACGACATTCTCCAGAAGCGTGGGTCCTGGTACTCGTACCAGGACGAAACCATCGCCCAGGGACGCGAAAACACGAAAGAGTGGCTGGAGGAAAACGACGAGCAGCGTGACGAGATCAAGTCGGCTCTGCGTGGGGAAATTGGGCTTGCGACGGTCGACGAGGACTCCGAGGAGGACGAAGAAGAGGCCGAAGCCGCCGCCGAGGAAGCGTAGGCTCATGGCCGTCCGACGGTGCCTGCACGGATCGATCTGGCCGCTGCTCGTCATCCTGATGCACGTGGGGGGGCACGAGGCGGCCCGGGCACAGCCCTCGCACCCCTCGCCGGAATCTGCCAGCGCCCGCTTCTGTGGGGCGGCCCCCGACCGCCCCCTCGATGTACGCGGCCTTGCGCTTCTCTACTGCACGACGCAGCCGGCGCTCACGGGCGGGGTGTGGGGGGCGCACCGGGCGGCCGGGCCCGTGTTCTACGGGGCGGTCCCGTTTGCCGGGGGGGGCGCGGTGCTCACTGAATCCCCCGCCGCGCGGGCTGCCGCCTACCGGTTGACCCTTACCCAAGGGCTCACGTATGGGGTTGTGGTTGGGGCCAAGCACGTGGTGGGGCGCCCCCGCCCGTACGTCCATCGGCCGTTGGAGGCGCGCGCCGATCGTCACCGACCGCCGGCCCCCGGAGATGCACACCTCTCGTTCCCGTCCGGGCATGCGTCCCTCTCGGCGGCCCTCGTGACCTCCTGGGGGCTGTCGTATCCGCGATGGTACGTCGTGGGCCCCGGTGCGCTCTGGGCGGCGGGCGTGGCGCTAAGCCGGGTGCACCTTGGGGTGCACTATCCCAGCGACGTACTGGTCGGAACTGTTTTGGGGACGGGAATTGCCCTGCTCGTTCATCAACTCCGCCGCGCGGTGACACCTGCCCCGCTCCGGGCCTCTTCCAACTTGTCGTTCGGCCCTCCTCTGGTCCTGCGGGTCACCTTTTGAGTGATGTGAAATGTCAGGAGGGGCCTCGGCCGAGGGCTGACACCCGTGCCCCGCGCCGACCACTGAGCTCCGTTCCGGCGCTCGGTACTCGGGGGCAGAACGGCGCGTGCTGTCTTCGGGCGTGCCCAATGGGCTGAAGGCAATCTGTGCTGGTAGCCCCCCATACGGAGGGGGCGGGACCGGTCGCAGTCCAGGCG
>ERZ1034509.81-NODE-81-length-12694-cov-9.265606_pt1 | contig 12694 bp, 10 predicted proteins | sample MGYA00520682_ERZ1034509 | MGnify/ENA primary metagenome ERZ1034509 (study PRJEB33760, sample SAMEA4777697) | hypersaline lake metagenome | biome: hypersaline environment; feature: brines | place: Spain | collected 2014-08 | depth 0 m ...
TTCTCCATCACGGTCAGACGCTCGACCAAGTTGTACTCCTGGAATATCATCCCGACGTCCCGGCGGGCCGACCGAAGCGCGTCGTCACCGAGGGACGTCAGCTCCGTATCGTCGAGGTATACCTCGCCGCCGCTGGGCTCGGTCAGCCGGTTGACACACCGGATGAACGTGGACTTGCCGGCGCCGCTGGGGCCGATCATCGCGACGGTCTCGCTCCCCTCGACCGACATCGTGACGCCCTTCAGCGCCTCGTCGCCGGTGGAGTAGGTCTTCTGCAGGTCGGTTACCTGGAGCATCTACGACCCGAGCGCGCTCTCGGTGTACTCGACGCCGTTGTATCCCTGGATGATCATAATGTCTTTAAACACCGTCCGGTAGTCGATCGGAACGAACTGGTCGTAGCCGGTTCGCTCTTGGAAGGCCGTCCCAGCGAAGTCGGACTCGAGATACGCACGCTCGATCCCCTCCTGAATGTCGGGGTGGAGGTTGTGGCGATACGCGACCGGTCCGTTCGGGAACGGGGCCGACGCCCAGACGACTTTGAAATCGTCGAAGCTCAGGTCGCTCTGCGCCTCGACCGTGTCTACCATACAGGTCGAACAGATCGGCCCGGCGTCGTAGTCGCCGGCGGCGATTCCGCGGGTCGTGTTGCCGTGGCCGCCCGAGAAGTTGACCTCGTAGTCCTCCTCGGCCGTCACGTCGAAGTACTGATCGAACAGCGCCGACGGCGCCTGGTGGCCCGAGTTCGACGCAGGCTCGGAGTGGCCGACCGTCACGTCGTCACGAGCGAAGTCAGTGACGCTCTGGATGTCGTCGGCGTCGGCCCGCGTCGTCGCGAACAGCCGATACCCGAAGAGTTTGTCGGGCGTGAGGCCCGCCGCGAACGGGACCGCCCCCGCCAGGTTGACCGCGAACGCCGTCGTCCCGGTCGAGAAGTTCGCGATGTGTGCTCGTTCGGAGCGCATCGCCTCGACGGAGGCGGCGTAGCTGTTCACCTTGCTGAACTCGACCGGCTTGCCGGTCTCCTCCTCGATGCGGTCGAAGACGGCCTGAAAGTCCTCCTCGAACCGACCCTGGACGTCTTCGCTCGGACTCTCGGTGAACACGAGCGTGTCGGGGTCGAGCCACTCGTCCTCGTTGTCTGGCGTCTCCTGGACGGGCTCGCCGTGGGGGACTTCGTCGACCTCGCGGTTGCGCATGTTCTCGAGGTCGACCGTCGACCCCCGCTGGTAGTCCGCGTCGACCAGTGCCGTCGACAAGTAGTTGTGCTCCTCCCAGGTGGGATTCGCGGGGTCGAACGCCGAGGCGTCCGTGAGCATCGGGTCGCCCGACCCGCCGTTGGTTCCGTCGGTATCGCTTTCGGACCCCGAGCCAGCCTCCTCGGTCCCGCCGCTTCCACCGCCACCCGTACAGCCGGCCAGTCCAGTCACGCCGATGGCGCCACCGGTCAGGAGGAATCGTCGTCTCGAGCTCGGGTTCGTTGGCATACCGGAGTCGTCTACCATCTCGTCTGAACCATTCAAAAATTGCCGTATGAAGCCTGCTATGAGCCGTACGAGTCGCTCGCGACGGCCACAGAGCCGAACGACCGAGTCCAGACTGGTACGGAGACCACACGAGCCACGGAGCGCAGTACGGAGTGCTCGGGAGCCACCGACCGGTCGTCGTGCGCTCGCCTCACTCGAACCGACGACGAACGCTCTCGGCGTGCGCCTCCAGCCCCTCCGCCTCCGCGAGCGTCGTGATCGTCTCTGACAGGTCGGCGAGCGCGTCGCGGTCGAGCCGCTGAACGGTCGACGACCGAAGGAACGTGTCCACGGAGAGGCCGCCGTACCGCTTTGCGCCGCCATTTGTCGGGAGCACGTGGTTGGGTCCGGCCGCGTAGTCCCCGGCGGCGACCGGCGAGTGCGGCCCCAAGAAGACGGACCCCGCGTTGGTGATCCGGTCGAGTAGCGCCTCGTCGTCGTCGGCGACGATCGAGAGGTGCTCGGCCGCGTACTCCTCGGCGAACAGGACGGCCTCGGACATCGACCGGGCACGAAGCACGCCGGAGGCCTCGTTGTCGAGTGCGGCCCGGATGGTCTCTTCGCGGTCGCGGGCGGCCGTTTGGGTCTCGACGGCGGCCGCGACCGCCTCGGCGAGGTCGGCGTCGTCGGTCACCGCGACGACGGAGGCGTTCGGGTCGTGTTCGGCCTGTGCGACCAGTTCTGCGGCGACGAACGCGGGGTCGGCCGTGCCGTCGGCGAGCACCAACACCTCGCTCGGGCCCGCGAGGAAGTCGATCTCGGCGTCCCCCTGTACGATCGCCTTCGCCGCGGTCACCCACTTGTTTCCGGGGCCGACGATCTTCTGTGCGGTGGTCACCGTCTCGGTCCCGTACGCCAGCGCAGCGATGGCTTGTGCCCCACCGATCTGGTACACCGCGTCCGCGCCCGCCTCGTGGATCGCCGCAAGCGTGACCGGGTTCGGCTCGTCTGCCGGGGGGGTCGTCACGGCGACGTGGTCGACGCCGGCGACGACGGCCGGGATCACACCCATCAGCGCGCTGGAGGGGTACGCCGCCGCGCCGCCGGGCACGTACACGCCGGCGCGGTCGATCGGACGGAACCGACGGCCGAGCACCCGGCCGTCGACCGTCTCTCGCCAGTCGCTCGGTCGTTGTTTCTCGTGGAACGTCCGCACGTTCGCGGCCGCCTCGCGAACCGCCTCGAGCACCGGGTCGTCGGCGTCGTCGAGTTCGGCGTGTGCGCGCGCCGCCTCGTCGGTGATGTCCAGGTTCCCGACGGTCACCCCGTCGAACGATTCGGCGAACTCACGGACTGCGGCGTCGCCCTCCTCGCGCACCCGGTCGACGATGTCGGCGACGTCTCCGCGGACCGCATCGATGCCTGCGTCGCGGTCGAAAAAGGCGCGTCGGGCGTCGGGTGAGAGGTCGGCGACGGCTCGTACGTCCATAGCTACGTTCCGTGGTCGGACGAAAAGGGCGTTCCGGCTCGACGCGGACGGAGCCCAGACCGGGAGCTGCCCTCGACTCAGTCGGTTTGGACGGCCGTCGGGTCACGCGGCCCGTGGCCGTGTCCGCCGTGCTCGCGGTCGAATCCGCCGCTTATCTCGTAGAACACGGCTTCGGGGTCGCTGTTCCACTGCCACTTCCACCACGTGCGCGCGAGCAGCGACAGCTTTCGAGGCAACGAGAGCTCGGGCGTGGCCGACAGCGTGTCGTAGCCGCGGTTCCGGATGAGTCGGTGGTGGTCGGCGTACAACACCGCCGCCAACAACACCGCGAGCTGGCAGTCGTCCGGGAGGTACTTGATGCCGGCCACGCCCTGTTCGTAGAGCCGCTCGGTGCGGGCAAGTTCGTCACGGATCGCGGCGGCGACGTCGTCGTCGAACGAGAGGTCGAGGATCTGCGTCTCGTCGATGCCGTGGCGACGGAGCGTCGACAGCGGGAGGTAGATGCGGCCGCGCTCGACAACGTCTTCGCGAACGTCGCGCAGAAAGTTGGTCATCTGGAACGCCTCGCCGAGCTTGGTGGCGTGAGGCAACGCGGCGGCCTCGGTCTCCGCGTCGAGGTCCATGATGGCCGTCATCATCCGACCGACGGCCGACGCCGAGCCGTCCATGTACGACTCGAGTTCCGCGTACGTCTCGTACCGGTCGGTGTCGATGTCGCGCTCCATCGCGTCGATGAAGGCGTCGACGTCCGCGTCTGCGATGCCGCGTTCGGCGCGGACCGTCGAGAAGGCGTCGAGCACAGGGTCGTCCGTGGGTTCCTCCCCGAGAGCGGCCCGGCGAAGCGACTCGAGTTCCGCTCGCTGTTCGGCCGGGGTGCCGGTGTCCTCGGCGTCGACGATCTCGTCTGCGATGCGGAAGAAGCCGTACAGGACGTACGTCGGGTGGCGGATGTCCTCGGGTAACAGGCGCGTGGCGACGTGAAACGTTTTACCGGTGCGTCGCTGGATCTGCTTGCCCCGGGCAACCTGCGTCTGCTCTACCATGGTGGCCCCTGCTGCTCGGCGGAGAGGGTCGAGAGCGGGTCGCCCGTCATACCTAAAGCGTCGGACCGCAGAACCATAACAGTTCCCACAGCCGGATTCGTTTCAGTCTCGACGGTGATAATTCATCGCCCTAGCAGCGACTCCAATAGCGCGAGTGCGCTCAATAGAACGTGTCGCTGCAGTCGTACACGACCCCGTGAGCCGGACACACGTACTTGCAGTGTCGGTGGATCATCGGCTCTCCACACCGGGGACACGGCCGCCCGCCGTGGGTGACTTCGGGGCCGTCGTCTCGCTCGCTCACACCGCGGACGACGCGCCCCGGTAGTATAATCGCTTTCGTCGAGGCCGACCGATCACGGGGCCGCAAACGAGACCGACTCGAGCGTCGTCGTCTCGCCGAAGAGCCAGTCGGCGTGCTCGACCGCGTAGTCGCGGTGGTCCGCGGTGAGATACCCGAGCGCGTCCTCGACGACGACGGGCCGGTAGTCTCGGAGTCCGGCACTGCCGGCGGTGTGGAGCACGCAGACGTTCGCGAGCGTGCCACAGAAGAGCAGATCGTCGATGCCGTGGGCGTCGAGAAACCCCTCAAGCTCGGTTTGGTGGAACGCGTCGTAGGTGTGCTTTTCGACGACGTGGTCGGCCGGCTGCACGTCGAGCGACTCGACGAGCTCGGCCTCCCACGACCCCTCCACGACGTGTTCGCCCCAACGGTCGAACTCGTCGTAGTAGTGTGCGTCGTCGAACTGTCCGGGGGGGTGGACGTCGCGGGTGTAGACGACCTGTGCACCCGCGTCGTGTGCGCGATCGACGAGCGCCGAGACGGGCTCTATCGCCGCCGCACTCGGTTCCGCGTAGAGGCTCCCGTCGGGGTGACAGAACCCGTTTTGCACGTCGACGACGACGACCGCCGTCTGGCTCGGATCGTACGGCATACATCGTGTTCGGGCCGCCACGTACAAAAACGCCGGCTCGGTGGAGCGACCCGGGAGCACGTCGACCGGCCAACACGGACAAACTACTTACCCAACGCCACGCAATCGACGATATGCGACGGTGCCTCGTTCTCGTGTCCGTGGTCGCGCTCCTCATCGCGGGTGTCGCTGGGGCCGGTGGGGCGGCGGGTGTGGGCGGGACGACCGGTGGTGAGGCGACGACGAGTGCATCCACGACGGCGACGGACGCGACAACGCCGGCGACGGACGCGACGACGCCAGCGACGACCGCATCCACGACGGGTGCGTCGCCAACGGCGTGTACTCCCGAAACCGACACGGACGTCGTGGGGTGCTGGGACGGGGTAGCACACGACGAGACGTTCACCTTCAACCAGTCGGACGGACTCACCCCGAGCCAGCTCGAGGCACTCACCCACCGGAGTATGGCCCGCGTCGAGTACGTCCGCGAGCGTCCCTTCCAGACCGACGTGCCGGTAGAGACGATGACCCGCGAGGAGTTCCGCGCGAACGGAACCGGCGGCACGTCCAACGAGTCGGCCGACGACAGGCGCGCGTTCGACCGGTGGAACGACCAGGTGTGGGAGGCCCTCTTCGTCGTCGGCGAGAACGAGTCGTCGGCCGAGGCGATCGACACGGTGTTCGGTGGCTCCGTCTCGGGCTTCTACTCGCCGGCCGACGACCGAATCGTACTGGTGGTCCCGGCGGGCTCGGCGGTGCAGATCGACGAGTCGACCCTGGTTCACGAACTCACTCACGGGATGCAAGACCAGTACCACGACCTCACTCGGTCGCAGTACGTTGGGACGACCCAGGACGCAGACCTCGCCGTCGACGGTCTCGTCGAGGGCGAGGCGGTGTACATCGAAGAGCGGTACACCGAGCGCTGTGGCGACGAGTGGCAGTGTCTCTCAGCGTCCGAGTCCGACGGCAGCGGCGGCGGTCTCGGCTCGATAAACGTCGGGATTCTGCAGACGATCCTCCAGCCGTACGTCGACGGTCCGTTCTACGTCGAGCGACTGGTCGAGACGGGCGGGTGGGAGGCGGTCGACGCCGCGATGGCAGACCCACCGTCGTCGACCGCCGCCGTGATCCACCGCGAGCCGGCCTACGAGCCCCGCGACGTCGCGTTCGAAGACACGGCTCGGGGCGACTGGACGACGTACCCCGATCAGGGGGTGGACGGAGCAGAGACTGCGGGCGAGGCGTCGATGTTCGTGATGTTCTGGTACCAGAGCTTCGCCGGCCCGGAGGCACCCGTCCTCGATCCGGCCGACGACGCCCGCGGGAACGTCCGGCTCCACCTCCGGTCGAGCGAGACGCTCCAGACGCGGACGGCGTACACCTACGACCACCCGGTCACCGCCGGGTGGGCCGGCGACGAGCTGTATCCCTACCGGAACGACGCGGGCGACGCCGAGCAGGACGGTTACGTGTGGGTGACAGCCTGGCAAACACCGGAAGACGCGGCCGAGTTCGAGGCGGCGTACCACCGGCTGCTCGACGCCCACGGCGCGACGGCCGCGCCGAACGGGACCCAGGTGGTCTCGACCGGTGGCTTCCGAGGAGCGTACGGGGTCGAGCGCGACGGAGCCCGCGTCACCATCGTCCACGGGCCCGACGTCGACGACGTGTTCGACCTCCGTCCCGATCTGCGTCCCGAAGCGGAGCCACCGGCCGAGTCGGTCGGGACCGATGCCGACGGCGACGACGCGACGACGGGAACGTCGGAGTCGGTCGAGCGTGATCGTGACACGTCCGAAGGTGCGTCGACGTCGGCCGACACGACGAGCGAGACCGGCGAGGACACGACGGCCGGGGCGGCCCCCGGACTCGGGGTCGTCGTGACCGTCCTCGCGTTGGTCGCCGTCGCCGCGCTGCTCGCTCGGCGCTCGCGACGCTAACACAGACACCGATACTTTTCGTACGCGCCGAGCGAACGCTCGCTATGACCGAGTTCGACATCGTCGGTGCGGACGCGATCCAGAGCGGGCGAGCGACGGACGCGTACTTCGACCGCACGGCGACCACCCTCGAGACCGCCGGTCGGAACCCGCGCGTCGTCGCCGAGGTGACGGCCGACCAGTTCCCGACCGGGTCGTTCGAGCTGTTCGCCGGATTGAAAGACGCGCTCGCGTTGCTCACAGACCGCCCCGTCGACGCCTACGCGCTGCCGGAGGGGACGGTGTTCGACGGCGGACCGGTGATGCGGATCGAAGGCCCGTACCTGTCGTTCGCGCGGCTCGAGACCGCGCTTTTGGGCTTCCTCTCACACGCCTCGGCGATCGCGACCGCCGCACTCGACTGCCGGGTCGCCGCCCCCAATGCACAGGTGCTCTCGTTCGGCGCGCGCCACGTTCACCCGGCGATGACGGCCATGGTCGAACGCTCCGCGCTCGTCGCCGGACTCGACGGCTTCTCACACGTCGCCGCCGGCGACCTGATCGGTCGCGAGGCGTCGGGGACGATGCCGCACGCGCTCACCATCTGTTTCGGCCGAGGCGAGCAGGAGGCGGCGTGGCGCGCCTTCGACGAGGCGGTCGACGAATCGGTCCCACGGATCGCGCTGTGTGACACGTACGGGGACGAAATCGAAGAGGTGCTCCGGGCGGTCGAGGCGCTCGGCGATCGCCTCGACGGGGTCAGACTCGACACGACCGGGAGCCGCCGCGGCGACTTTCGTCACATCGTTCGTGAGGTCCGTTGGGAACTCGACGTCCGCGGACACACAGACGTTGACGTGTTCGTCTCGGGGGGGCTCGGGCCGGCCGATCTTCGCGCGCTCGCAGACGTCGTCGACGGGTTCGGCGTCGGTGGCTACGTCTCGAACGCCGACCCGGTCGACTTCGCGCTCGACCTCGTCGTCGTGGACGGGGAGCCTGCGGCCAAGCGAGGCAAGCTTTCCGGAGCGAAACAGGTGTATCGAACGGCCGACGGCGGCCACGCCGTCGGGCTCGCGGCGCGTGAGGGGCCGGCCGACGCCGAGCCGCTGTTGACGCCCGTGATCCGCGACGGGTCGGTCGTCGCGGGTGACGCGACGACGCTGTCGGCCGCGACGGAGCGGGCACAGCGGGAGGCGGCACGGGTCGGGTACGGCGAGTCGGACCGATGATCCGCGACGCGCGGTGAGAACGGGCGGACCGAGGTGGGAGGGATCGGTCGATGCGACGGTGGACGCGAATCGGTGATGCGGGTCGGGTGGGGACCTACAGCTCTTCGACGGCACCGCCGTCGGGTCGCTCGCGGAACACCTGGCCTTCGATGAGTGTCACCATCGTCTCGTCGTCCTGCCAGGCGGTCGGTGAGAGCTTCGCCTTCCGGCACGTACGCGAGAGGAACTCCGCGCCAGACCAGTCGTTTTCGACCGGAACGGTCGGATAGAGCCAGCCGTGGGTGTTGCCGCCGTCGACGGCGACGCCGTGGGTGCCGATTTCGAGGTCCTCGAGCGGGTCGTTAGTGAGGAGCGTGCTCGAGACGATACAGACCGAGACGGAGAGGTTCTCGAGTTCTTTCGGCTCGACTTCGGAGCCACAGGAGTCGCCGGAGGCGGCTTTGATCGCGGCCTCGACGATGGCGTGGCCGAGCTGGTCGGACGTCTCCCACGCGCCGGCACAGCCGCGGAGGCGGCCTCGCCCGCGAGTCGACTCGAGTCTGACGAACGCGCCCGTCCGTGCGTAAAACGCCTCACGCATGCTTCCCGGCTGTTCGCGTTGTCCGTGTTGGACGAACGACTCGACCGCCTCCCGTGCGAGTTCGACCGCTCGTGCGCCGTCGTCGTACGACAGCCGAACGGTCTGTGCCTCGGACATGTCACCTCATAACGCGGCTGCTGACTTGAACGCTTCCCTTCCCCGATCGTTCGTGAACGACCGGGGTGAGCGGACGAACGCGATTCGATCCGGTCGTCGGCAAGTGTCGCCAAGTGACCAGAGCCGGAGCCGCCGACCGGCCGACCGAGGCGCTTATTTGCCGCGCCAGGGTACATGGTGGCGGACAGAGGGAGCCCGACTCCCGTGCTTCGGCACGAGGAAAGTCCCCCCACCGGCCGGACGGGCGACCGGGCTCACGCCCGGAGTCGGAGACGGCTGGCGCTGGAACAGCAACGAGACCACCCGTCCCGATCGATGAGGTGCGCGCGGCCGCTCGGCGGTCGCCGTCGCTCACGGGAAACCCGTGAGCGAGCGAACCGACCCGCGAGGGGAGGGAGTTAACCCACCGAGAGCGCGCGGCGGCGACGCCGCGGAGACGGACGGGAACGGATGGAACGGCGAATCCTCGCCGGTGCAAGTCTGTGCCATCAGGTAGTCCGGCCACGGCACAGACGCTCAGCCGAATGTCGGGACGAACAGAAGGGGGCTTACTCCCCTCAGTCCACGTCGACGCCCGTGAGCGACGCGGCCGGGTCGAGAGGCCACAGGAGAACGTGCGCTCAAGAGAGCGGGAGCGCGACCGCCTCACCGAGCGCCCGGAGTTCGTCGCCGTAGACGAGCGAGACGTACAGTAGCGTGAATATCACCGCGTTGTGGAGGCCGTGTAACAACGCCGGGACCACGAGGTTCTCCGTGTACTCGTACACCGCGCCGAAGACGAGACTCGGGAAAAAGAGGATTGCGACCGTGGTGAGCCGCCCGGAGACCCCACCGGTGAGCGCCATCACGTGGATGAACGCGAAGATGCCGGAGGCGACGAGTATCGACGGCACCGCCGGCAGCGACTCCCGCAGCCGCCCCTGGACCACGCCGCGGTAGAGGATCTCCTCTGAGGGACCGACGACGAGGAACATCGCGGCGATGAAAAGCGGGATCAGACCCGGGTTCTGCATGGCGACCTCGGCGCTCTGGTTCGAGGCCGTCTCCGCGCCGAGCAGCGAGACGATAGTCGAGACGACGAACAGCGTCACCACGATCACCACCCAGCCGCCGACGACCAGGCCGAGGTCCACGAGTCGCGGTCGCCTGATTCCGAGGTACGAGCCGACGCCTGGCCAGTCGAACCCGCGCCACCGCAGGTACCCGAGCGCCAGGCCGCCGAACGCGACGTACTGGCCGACGACGAGCGTCAGCCCGAGCGTCACGGCCGTCGGGAGTCCGCCGACCGCGGCGTCGAGCGCGAATATCCCGACGCCGCCGACCAAGGCGATCACCGGACCCAACACCCCGAGTCCGAGGGCCGCCCCGACCGCCACGGGCGTCGAGGAGCGCGACTCGTCCGGCCCCGTGGGCGTCTCCGCCTCGGTGCGGTCGTCCGGTGGCGTCGCCACCGGACCCCCATCCGGTGAGGCGGGATCGGTCGGCCGGTCGGACGGCGATGGGTCAGTCGGCTGGTCGGACGACGACGAATCGGTCGGCCGGTCGGACGGCGACTGGTCGGAGGGGGGTGCTCGATCGTCGTCGGGGACGTCGGTCATTACGCCTGCGTACGGCCCCAGCGGGCAAAGGGTTTGTCCGTTCGCCGGAGTTCACGTCGGTCTCGCTCGACGGTGGGCCGGGCCGGAACACGTCGCGGTCACCGGTGGACCAGTTCGTACCACGTCACGGCCGTCACCACACGGCCGTCGCGGAGTCCGTCGTCGAGGACGCTCGCGAGCAGGTCGTCGTACGGCACCGTCTCGACGGCGATCGACTCGTCGTCGTCGAGGTCGCGTTCGGCCGTCGGGGTACACCCCGTCGCGAGCACGTGGTGGTGGACGGCGTTCGTCACGCCGTTGGCCGGCTCTATCGTCGTCAGCCGCTCGAACGACGCCGCCTCGTAGCCGGTCTCCTCGGCGAGTTCACGGGCAGCCGCCCGCTCGATGTCGTCGCCATCTGTGGGCTCCATGGTGCCGGCTGGAACCCCGCGGTTCGTGCGGCCGACGGCCTGGCGCCACTCGTCGATGACGACCACGTCGCCGTCGGGCGTAAACGGCAGGACGACCACCGCCGGCGGCTCGTCGACGTAGTGGTACTCGCCGGGCTCGTCGTCGGCGTACCGGACGTCGTCACGGCGCACGTCGAAGCCCGGACAGCGGTAGTCGATCTCGGTTCCCGTCGTCTCCCACGCCAGGTCGTCCATACGCGTCGGTGGCGATACGGCGACCTAAACGCTCGGCTTGCGAGTGCTCGGGCAGTGGCGGAGGCTCACTCCGGCGACGACCACGTGCCGAGTGACGCCTGTCCGTCCGGGGGCCGCTCGCCGTCGCGGCGTGCCGACTCGTCCGCTTCGGTGTCGTCCGCGAGCCAGTCGGTGAGCGTCTCGCGCGGCTCGGCATCGGTGGAGAGGCGAGAGGACGAGTCGGCGGTGGTCGGTGCGTCGCTCGTCGCGTCGCCCGTCGCGGGGCGGTCCACCGCGGTCCCGGTGGCGTCGAATCCAGTCAGCGTCGACTGGTCCGCGTCGGCGAAGTCGAGATTCGAGACGCGCACGCCGAGCTTTCGCGCCTCGTCGTCGGCGAACTCCCCGAGCAGTTCTAACGCGACCCGTTCGACGAGGTCGGGATCGTCGACCGGTCCCGGGAGGCTCCGCTCGCGCGTGTTCACGTCGAAGGGAGGACACACCACCTTGATCCCGATCGTGCGATAGAGACAGCCGCGGTGTTGGGCGCGCTCGGCGACGTCGGCCGCGAGCGCACGAACCGTCTCGCGTTTGGGTGCGTCAGCGGCCGTGGCTGGGAGCGACGACTCCCGCGAGAGGCTCTTGGGGAGCCCGCGCGGTGTGACCGCCCGATCGTCTTCGCCGCGGGCGCGGCGGGACAGCGTTCGACCGCGGTCACCGAGCAGCTCGGTCAGCGCCTCAGGGTCGGCCTCGGCGACGTCTCCGGCGGTCTCGATGCCGCGTGCCACGAGCGCGCGCTCCGTGACCGGTCCCACCCCGTGGAGCGTCGAGACGGGCAGCGGTGCCAGAAACGACGCCACCGACCCGGGAGGGACGACCACCAGCCCGTCCGGCTTGTCGGCGTCGCTCGCGACCTTCGCGGCCGACATGTTCGGGGCGACACCGACGCTCGCCGGCACCCCCGCCTCGCGCTCGATTCGCTCCTTGACGTGTCTGGCGTATCCCTCGGCGAGCGTCCGCTGTGTCGCCGGGCCGGCGGCGGTGCTCGGCGCGTCTCCGTTCACGCCGGCGGCCGCCCAACTCGTGCGCTCTGTGACGTCGAGGTACGCCTCGTCGATGCTCACCTCGCGGACGACGTCTGCACAGTCGCGTAAGACCGCCTTGGTGTCTTCGGCGACCGACTGGTAGTACGACATGTCGACGGGCACGTAGTGGCCAGTGACGTCGGCGTCGGGCGCGTCGGTGTCGGCGTCGAGCGTGTCGGTGTTGGCGTCAGGTATCGACCGTCTCGGGAGTAGCTCGAGTGCGTCGCGGATCGGCATCGCGCTCTCGACGCCGACGGCGCGGGCTTCGTAGCTCGCGGTGGCGACCGCGCCGGCCGTCTCGCCCGGTTCGTAGCCCATGCCGACGACGAGGGGCTCGCCTTCGAGCGTGGGGTCGCGGAGTCGCTCGCAGGAAGCGTAAAAGCAGTCCATGTCGACGTGACAGACGACGCGGTCTTCCTCGTGTTCACGCGTCTCGCGCGCCGCTGTGTCCGACCAGCGCGTGAGTTCCCCTCGTTCGCTCCCGTCGGTCATCGGTCCTTCGGGTCGAGACAGGCGCCGTGGGCACTCGAAGCTATCGGCGAGAAGCGACACGTGTGTGGTGGGTGTATGGCCGAGCCGACCGCGTGACCGCCGGACACTCCTTCGCCACACCCTCCCCAGCCGATTC
>ERZ1034509.87-NODE-87-length-12220-cov-6.682203_pt1 | contig 12220 bp, 9 predicted proteins | sample MGYA00520682_ERZ1034509 | MGnify/ENA primary metagenome ERZ1034509 (study PRJEB33760, sample SAMEA4777697) | hypersaline lake metagenome | biome: hypersaline environment; feature: brines | place: Spain | collected 2014-08 | depth 0 m ...
CCCACCGACACCGGAGCACCGTCCTCGCTGAAGAGGGGACACAGCGACTGTGCAACGCACGTCGCTTGAAAAGAAAGCCTACGGAGAAGTCCCCATGAGGAAGATGGAAGTGGAACACTGAATTTCTTCCCATGGTTCAATTTTCGCTCAATTACGTCTCAAAAATAACAAGACGCGGCGTTCCAGACGGCGTTCAGCCCTGGGGCGTGCGCGAGCCTCTAGCGTATGAAACGCACGGACCTGACGCGGATCGACGAATTCACATGGGAAATCCCCAAGTCGTTCCAGGACGCGATGCGGGTGCCCGTGCGCATCCTCGCGAGTGAGAATCTCATCGACGAGATTCTCGAACGAAAGGCCATCGGTCAGGCGATTCGCACCTCGATGCTGTCCGGACTGGTGGGGCATCTCGTGGTGATGCCCGATGTCTACAGCGGGCAGGGGGCGCCGGTGGGCATTGTGGCCGTGTCGAAATGGCCGGTGGGCACCATTGCGCCCGGCGCCATCGGACACGACATCAACGCGGGCGTCCGACTGCTGGGGTCGGACATCAAGACCGAGGAGGCGGAGGGCAACTTCGACGCCCTTGCCGACGCCCTGAAGAACCACATTCCGAGTGGGACGGACGCGGAGGGGTCCATCTCGCTCAACAAGAGCGAGGTCGACCACGTCGCCCAGTCCGGTGCCCAGTGGGCCCTGCGCAAGGACATGGCGCAGCAGGACGACCTCGTCCGCGCCGAGGAGGGGGGGCGCCTCAACGAGGCGGACCCGAAGAAGGTGAGCGAGGCGGCCCGGTCGATCGGGGCGCAGCAGCTCGGGACGCTCGGGGGCGGGGAGCACTTCATCGAGATCCATTCCGTGGAGGAGGTCTTCAACCGCGCGGCGGCCGTCACGATGGGCCTCAAAGAGGGCACCCTCGTCGCCCAGATTCACTGCGGGTCCCGTGGGTACGGGCGACAGGTCTGTGCCGACTACATCGAGCGGTTTCAGGAGGTGGCCCCCTCCTACGACATCGACCCGCCGGACCCGAACCTGGCGTCGGTGCCGCTCGACTCGGGCGAGGCGGAAGACTACATGGGGGCCATGCGGGCCGCGGCCAACTACGCCTATGCCAACCGACAGGTGCTGGCCCACCGCGTCCGCGAGGTGTTCGACGATCTGCTTGAGGGGGCGGGGGAACGGCTCAAGACGGTCTACGACGTGGCCCACAACCTGGGGCAGGTGGAGATGCATCAGGTCGACGGCAAGCACATGCGCTGCTATGTCCACCGCAAGGGGGCGGCGCGCGCCTTCGGCCCCGGCACGCCGGGCATCTCGCTCCCGTACCGTGCCCTCGGACAGCCGGTGCTGGTCCCCGGAAGCATGGGCGAGACCTCGTGGGTCATGCTGGCCACCCGCGACGCGATGCAGAAGAGCTTTGGGTCGGCCTGCCACGGCGCCGGACGGACCATGAGTCGCCACGAGGCAAACCACCAGGCCGAGCCGGTGCCGCTCGACGGGGACGGGGACGGCGTCGCCGTTCGGTCCGGCGACGGATCCGCGTCCGCCGGCGTCCAGCTCAAGGAAAACATCGGCGGGGTCGTGGAGACGGTGGCCGGGTCGCGCCTCGCCGGCAAGGTGGCGCGGCTGGAGCCCCTCGCCGTCATGCACGGATGAACCCCTGGCATCGCTGTACGGCCCGCCCCATCCGTTTGCCGATCGGGCCCCCGGCCGAATGCAGGAGGAATGCGGTCGGGACGGCTCCCAACGGGGCCGCAGGGATATGAATCCGTTGAACCAGCTTCTCTTGTTGCGAGAGGGTAATAGGATCGGGCGCCCTGTCGGAAGCGTACCGTGCTTCGTATCGTATGGGCTACCTAACTCCGCGCCGACTCTTCTCTTTGCCTAACTTCTTTTGCCTCCATGTCCGACTCCGACCCCGAAGGCCCCTCTCTTCTCGTCGTCGAGGACGATAGCGAGCTTAGCACGAGTCTTCTGCTCTACCTGGAATCCGAGGGCTACGAGGTCACGCTCGCCGAGACGGGAGAAACGGCCCTGGAAGAGGCCACACGGCTCCCGGGGTACGACCTGATCGTGCTCGACGCGAAGCTGCCGGACCTCAGCGGCTTCGAAGTGCTCCGGCAGTCCCGGGACGACGGGGTCCGCACGCCGGTGCTCATGCTCACGGGCCTCGGCGACCACGAGCACAAGATGCGGGGCTTCCAGGTCGGAGCCGACGACTACCTAACGAAGCCGTTCGAGACGGAGGAGCTGGTGGCACGGATCGACGTGCTGCTTCGTCGGGAGGCGGAGGCAACCGACGAAACCGGAACGTTTCGGGTCGGGGGGCTCCGCGTGGATCTCGAAGAGGACGATGTCTCACGGGACGGAGAGCCCGTCGACCTCACAGACCTGGAGTACAAGCTGCTCGCCTATCTGCTGCGCCGGCGCGGCCGCACGGCCACCCGTGAGCAGATTCTCCGCGACGTGTGGGACCTGCCCACCGAGGTGGAGACGCGCACCATCGACCGGCACGTCAACGCCCTCCGCGACGTCATGGACGGCGAGGCGGAAGACGAGTGGCCCATCCAGAGCGTGTACGGAATTGGGTACAAACTGGAGGGCGCCGAGCGGACGACAGGGTCCGAGCAGGAGACGGTGTAGGGGCAGGGGGCGTCGGGGCGTCCAGACGGACTACTCCTCGTCGAACCGGTAGCCGATGCCGTAGACCGTCTCGATGTAGGTGGGGTCGGACGGGTCCGGTTCGATCTTCTTGCGGACCGAGGCCATGTGGCGGTCAATCGTCCGTGTGATGATGTTCTCGTCGATGCCCCAGACGTCCCGCAGCAGCTGCTTGCGCGTGACGGTGCGGCCCTTGTGCTGGATGAGGTAGCGCAAAATGTCGAACTCCAGGGCCGTGAAGTTCAGCTCGTCGCCGTTCCGGTACGCCTCGTGGGTCGAGAAATTGACCTCCACGTCCCCGATCTCGTAGACGTCCATCGGGGCCTCGGCGGGCGGCATGGTGCGCTGGAGGATGGCCTTCACCCGCGCCGCCAGCTCCTCCACATTGAACGGCTTGGTGATGTAGTCGTCCGCCCCAAGGCCGAACCCCTTCAATTTCGACTCCTGCTCCCCGCGGGCCGTAATCATGAGAACGGGGGCGCTGAAGCCCATCTCCTGCGACTCCTCGAGGACCTCAAAGCCGTCCTTCTCGGGCAGCATTACGTCGAGGAGGACCACGTCGCACTTGTCCATGTCCTTCATTTTCTGGAGGGCCGTCTCCCCGTCCTCGGCCGTGTCCACCTCGTAGTCTTCGAGCTCAAAATACTCTTCGAGCCCCATGAGGATGTCGGTGTCGTCCTCCACAATAAGCATGTGGTAGGTGCGGTCCGTTGTCGTCTGCATGATCGGCGGGATGAATCGGGGAAGGGAGAACGCGCGAGAACGGTGTCTGAGAAGCGACTATAACATAGCTCTTTCTTCTCGTATTGGTCCCGGGGCGGGCGACGGGGCTGTGACGGTCGGGTTGGAAACCGTCGGGCATGCCGAAATTTGATGCGGGCGCCGGACACCACGCGGGGGCGTCCCGTATAGAAAACGGCATCCAGTCCGACGCCTACGATTCCGTTCACCCATTCCTTCCGTCCGCATGACCGACGACGCGAAATCGTTTTTCTTCGATCTTCTGGACACCCCGAGCCCCACCGGCTTTGAGGCGCCCGGGCAGCGCGTGTGGACCGAGTACGTGCGCGACCACGCCGACGCGGTGGAGGCCGACGCGTACGGCACGGCCTGGGCCCGCCTGGAGGGCACGGCCGACGATGCCCCGAGCGTCATGCTCGACGCGCACGCCGACGAGATCGGGTTCATGGTGCGCCACATCACCGACGACGGCTTCATCCACATCAACCGCATCGGCGGCTCCGACCGCGCCATCGCGCGGGGGCTGCGTGTGCGCATCCTCGGGGACGACGGGCCGGTCACCGGCGTGGTAGGCAACACGGCCATCCACATCCGCGACACCAAGAACGAAAAGGTGCCCAAGGTGCACGAGCTGTTCGTGGACATCGGGGCCGAGGACGAGGAGGAGGTGCACGACCGCGGCATCCGGGTGGGCCACCCGATGGTGTTCGACGTGGGCCCGACCGAGCTGACCGACACCCGCATCACCGCCCGCGCCATCGACAACCGACTCGGCGGCTTCATCCTCGCGCAGGCCGTGGCGCGGCTGGCGGAGGAGCGCCCGGCGTGGCAGGTGCAGGCGGCCAACTCGGTGCAGGAAGAAATCGGGGGGCACGGGGCGAAGATGATTACGCACCGCCTCGATCCGGACGCCGCGATCGCGTTCGACGTGACCCACGCCACCGACTCGCCGGGCATCAGCAGCACCAAGCACGGCGACGTTGAGCTCGGGGCGGGGCCGACCGTGACGCACGGCACGTCCAACCACCCGCAGCTCGTGGAGCGCGTCATCGAGGTGGCCGACGCCGAGGACATTCCGCTCCAGCACGAGCCGAGCAGCCGCCGCACCGGCACCGACACCGACTCCATCTTCAAGACCCGCAGCGGCGTGCCCAGTGTGCTTCTGTCCGTGCCGCTCCGCTACATGCACTCGACCGTCGAGGTGGCCGACACCGAAGACATCGAGCACTGCGTGCAGCTCTACGCGGCGCTCGTGCGTTCCTTCGGGGCGGACGAGGAGTTTAGCGTCTCGCTGTAGCGGCCGGCCGGCGTGCGCTTGGGGGACTCACCCGTGCAGCTGGCGGTACTTGCGGACGATGCTGAAGGCCATCTCGAGGGACTGCTCGTAGTTGAGCCGCGGGTCGACGCGCGACTCGTAGGCCCGCCCGAGGTCGGCCTCGCTCAGCCCGCGGGCCCCGCCGATGCACTCGGTGACGTCCCGGCCGGTGAGCTCGAAGTGTACGCCGCCCAGGTGCGACCCCTCGGCCGCGTGGACGTCGAGGGCCTGCTCCAGCTCGCCCAGGATGTTGTCGAAGTGGCGCGTCTTGGTGCCGTCGTCGGTCGTCTCGGTGTTGCCGTGCATCGGGTCCGCGATCCAGAGGACCGACTGGCCGGTGGCCTGCACCGCCTCGACGAGGGCGGGCAGCCGGTCGCCAATCGTGTCGGCCCCGAGGCGCGAGATGAGCGTGAGCTTGCCCGGCTCGTCCTCGGGGTCGAGCGTGCGGACGAGGGTCTTGAGCCTCGACGGCGTCATGTCCGGCCCCACCTTGAGGCCCACCGGGTTTTCGATGCCCCGGGCGTACTCCACGTGGGCGCTCTCAATCTGATTGGTGCGCTTCCCCACCCAGGGCAGGTGCGTGCCGAGGTTGTAGATGCCGTCCTTGTGCGGGACGGAGCGGGAGAGGGCCTCCTCGTAGGGCAGCAGCAGCGCCTCGTGGCTCGTGTAGAACGTGACGCTTTCGAGGGAGTCGAGCTCCTGCTCGGTCACGGCCTCGACGAAGTCGATCGTGTCCCCGATCGCGTCGACGAGGGCGTGGTACTCCTCCGCGAGCGGCGAGTGGTCCATGAAGTCGAGGTCCCAGTACTCCGGGTGCCGCAGGTCCGCGAAGCCCCCCTCGGCGAGGGCCCGTACGAGGTTGAGGGTGAGGGAGGAACTGGAGTAGGCCTCCACCATCCGCTCCGGGTCTGGGCGGCGCGCCTCCGCCGAGAATTCGGGGCCGTTGATGATGTCGCCCCGGTAGCTGGGGAGCGTCGTGCCGTCGCGCGTCTCGGTGTCCGAGGAGCGCGGCTTGGCGTACTGCCCCGCAAAGCGCCCGACCCGCACGATGCTCGTGTTGAGCCCGTAGGTAAGCACGAGGCTCATCTGCATCAGAATCTTGAGCCGGCCGGTGATGACGTCGGCCCGGCAGTTGCCAAACGACTCTGCACACTCCCCGCCCTGCAGCAGAAACCGGTCCCCCTGCGCGGCCCGGGCGATCTCCGCCTTGAGGTTCTCGACCTCCCACGACGTGACGAGTGGGGGGAGGGCCGCGACGTGGTCGAGCTTCTCCTCCAGCGCCGCCTCGTCGGGATAGGTGGGCTGCTGGAGGGCGTCTTTTTCGCGCCAGGAGTGAAGCGACCAGTCCTGAATGGTGGGCTCAGACATAGGCAGAGAAGTGTTCGTACGACAATGATTGCATGGACAACGAACCCCGCCGCGCACACGTTTCTGGAAGCGTGGGTGAGGACGTAGGCCGGAGACGAGCGAGATAACCATCGGCGCCGTGCCTCCGTAACACTGCGTCCCGTGCGACCGACGAACCCGAGAAACCGCCTGTTTCGCAACCCACCGCCCGTCCGCCCGTGACGACCGCCGCCGAGAAGCGCATTCTGCTCGTCGAGGACGACGACGACATCGCGGACCTGCTGGAGCTGCACCTCACCGACGCGGGGCACGCGGTCGACGTGGTTGGGGACGGCGACGACGGGCTGGCGCGGGCGTTGACCGAGGCGTACGACCTCATCGTCCTCGACATCATGCTGCCCGGCACCGACGGCTTCGACATCTGCCGCCGGCTGCGCCAGGAGAAGTGCCCGACGCCCATTCTCATGGTGACGGCCAAGACCGAAGAGGTCGACAAGGTGCTGGGGCTGGAGCTGGGGGCCGACGATTACATCACCAAGCCGTTTAGCATCCGCGAGGTGCTGGCCCGGGTGAAGGCCCTCTTTCGGCGGGTGGAGGTCGATCAGGACGTCCACGCGGAGGCCGACGAGACGCCCATTGAGCTCGGGAAGGTCGTCGTTGAGCCGGAAAAGCGCAAGGTGACCGTCGAGGGGGAGGCCGTCGACCTTACGAGCAAAGAGTTCGAGCTGCTGCTTCTCTTTGCCCGGCACCCGGGGCGGGCCTTCAGTCGCGACGAGCTGCTCGACGAGGTGTGGGGCTACCAGTACAGCGGGTACAGCCACACCGTCAACACCCACATCAACCGCCTCCGCAACAAGATTGAGCCGGACCCCTCCGAGCCCCGGTACGTGAAGACGGTGTGGGGGGTGGGCTACCGGTTCGCCGAGCGGGAGGAATTGGCGGCGCGTGATGTGTAACGGGTATTGCGTATCTCGTATTGAGTATTTCGTGGTTCGGGGCCACCTACGCAATACGCACTACGCAATACGACCCTTTAAATCTTGACTGTCTCTGGTTCTTCCTGCCGCCCCACGCCACGGGTTCACCCAGCACGTACCTCTGAATCCCCATGCTCAACAGCTTCTACGCCAAGCTGAGCGCCCTTTTCCTCGTGCTGATCGTGGGACTCGGGGTCATCCTCGCGACCTTCGGGGTGCGGGCCGCCCGGCAGTACGCCAGCGAGGTGGAACAGAAGCTCAACCGCACCCTGGCGGAGGAGATGGTGCCCCGCTTCGAGCCGCACCTGAGAGACAGCATCGACACGGAGGCCATCGAGGCCACCATCCAGGACATGACCGGCATCAACCGGCGCATCGAGATCTACCTGCTGGAGCGCGACGGGGACCTAAAGGCGTCGTTCGCGGTGCCCGACGCCCAGATCGAGCAGCGCCGCATCGACCTCGCGCCCGTCCGTCGGTTCATGAAGGGCGGCGACCTTCCCGTGCTCGGCGACGACCCGATGACGGCGGGGACCGAGAAGCCCTTCTCGGCCGCCCACATCGAGATTATGGGCCGCACGGGCTGCTACCTCTACGTCATTCTGGGCAGTGAGCAGTACGCCTCGGTGGCCAACATGGTGGGGGAGAGCTACATCCTGCAGACGGCCCTCTGGGGCCTCGGGCTCGTCATCCTCGTGACCGCCGGGGTGGGCCTGCTGCTGTTTCGGCGCCTCACGCAGCGCCTGCGGGCCATGCAGGACGTGGTGGCCGACTTCGAGGCGGGCGCGTTCGGGCGCCGCGTGGACGTCACCTCGAACGACGAAATTGGGCGGCTCGGCACGTGCTTCAACCGCATGGCCGACAACCTGCAAGAGACCATGGAGGAGCTGCGGCAGGCCGACCGCATGCGGCGCGAACTGGTGGCCAACGTGTCGCACGACCTGCGCAGCCCCATCGCCTCCATTCAGGGATACCTGGAGACCGTCCACATGAAGGACGGCGACCTTCCTCCACAGGAGCGCCAGCGGTACGTGAAGACGGCGCTCCGGAATACGAAGCGCCTCAATACGCTCGTGAACGAGCTCTTCGAGCTGTCGAAGCTGGAGACGAAGCAGGTCGAGCCGACGATCGAGGCCTTCCCCATCGCCGAGCTCGTGCAGGACGTGGTCATGCAGTACGAGCCCCGAGCGGAGGAGCAGGCCGTGGACCTGCGGCCCGACCTGCCGGAGCGCCACGCCCGGGTCGAGGCGGACATCGGCCTCGTGGAGCGGGCCCTATCGAACCTCATCGACAACGCGATCCACTACACCCCCGAGGGGGGACAGGTCCGCGTCCGGCTCGACAATGAGCAGGGCGAGGTCTGTGTGGCGGTGGCGGACACGGGGCCCGGCATCCCGGAGGACGACCTGCCCCACATCTTCGAGCGCTTCTACCGGGTCGACAAGAGCCGGGACCGGGACCGGGGCGGGGCCGGCCTCGGCCTCGCCATCGCCAAGACGATCCTGGAGCTCCACGGCCGCACCCTGGAGGTGGAGAGTACGGTGGGGGAGGGAACGAGCTTTCGCTTCTGCCTGCCGGTCGAGTCACCGATCACACACCCGGAATGACCCCAGTCCCCGCTCCCCAACGGGAGCGCGTGTTATAGAACCGTGAGAAAACGTCATTCGATTGTGAGGAGACGTTAGCCTTGCGTGAGGCGCCTCTGTCGGACAATGGGAATGTTAGCTTTTCAAATTGGATGAGAGTACGAAGATGTCTTGTCTCATCCAGTCACACGCGACTTCTTTCCCAATTCCGACATGAGCACCAATGACGCTACAGTCTACCTTCTCACGATTCCTCTTTGCTTTCTCGTGGATCGGCTGTTTTGCCCTCGTCCTTGCGGGGTGCGACAGCACGGGAAACGGCGGGGCAGCCGATCCTGACGCCTTCGAAGTTACGGTCGAAAACGTTGGCTCGGGCAGTCCCGCGCTGAAAAGTGGGGCCTTTACCCCGGCGGACGTGATTGACGACAACAACAACGTTCCTCCCCTCGAACCCGGAGAAGCCTTTCAGTTCACGTTCACGGCCGGGCCGGACGAACTCCCGGGGACGGGGATGAAGCTGTCGTTCGCCACCATGTTCATCCAGTCGAACGACCTGTACTACGCCTTCGAGCCGGGCGGGCTGTCCCTGTTCGAAAATGGAACCCCGATCGGGCAGAACAGCCCCCGTGACGTGACGGCACAGGTGGGCCTGTACGACGCCGGGACGGAAGGGGACCAGACACCCGGCAGCGGATCCGATCAAGCCCCGCGCCAGAGCGCCCTCGACACGGGCCCCGATGGGGAGGGTAGCGTCGTCGAGGTTGTGGACGAGGACGGAGATGGCCGTCTGGAGAACGACGACTTCAGCTACCCGGCCACCGAGGACGTCGTCAAGGTGACCGTCGAAAGCGCGTCCCACGAGGACGGCGGCGTGGCATTTACCGTCACCATCCGGAACCAGGGCGCGACCGTCAACGGCAAGCCCGTTCCCCTCTCCCCCGGCTCCTACGCCGTGCACTGGGACCAGAATCCAATGAATGGAAATGACGTGACGTACCCGGGCCACAGCCCCGGAGAGGCGGCCGGCGGGGGGATCGAAGCCATCGCCGAAGACGGCCGTCCGAACGGCGCTCTCGACGGCGATTCCGGCTCCCCGGCGGGGAACCACGTCCAGACCCTTCAGGACATCACCGGCGTCACCGTCCCCTTGTCGCCCGGTGCCGTGGCCGTCCACTCGGACGAGGTATCCCTCTTCGAAACCGGTGCGCAGGCCTCCGGCGGCATCGAAGCCATTGCCGAGGACGGGCGCCCGAACGGGGCGGTGGAGGGGGACGCCGGCTCCCCCGCGAGCAATCTCGTGGCCGACCTGACGGGCGCCGACGGCATCGAGAGCATCGATGCATTCGGGAGCGGCCCCATCACTCCGGGCAACAGCGTCACGTTCACCGTAAACGCAACGCCCGGCGACCGGCTTTCGCTCGCCACCATGTACATCCAGTCGAACGACCTCTTCTACGCGACCCCGCAGGAGGGAATCGCCCTGTTCGATAACAACGACCAGCCGATCAACCGGACGATCAACGTCGGCCTATACGACGCCGGCACGGAGGGCGATCAGGAGCCGGGCGTTGGGCTCGATCAGGCCCCTCGACAGTCCGAATTGAACTCGGGGCCGAACGGAGAAGGCTCCGTTACGCAAGTGAGCGGGAGCGACGACGGATTCAGCTACCCCGCACCGAGCGACGTGATTGAGGTATCGGTTCGTCCCGCCTCCTCGCAGTAGCGTCCGCTTCCCCATTTCGTCGAATGGCCACAGCCCGGCAGGCCCTCCGTCTGCTGGGCTGTGCTATGTCGGAGGAGCATGCGAGGGAATGGTTAAGCAAGGTCGTACAGCGCCCCAAACTTGTTCTCGGCGTACCGCAGCCACGGGGCGGCCGACAGCTCGGCGCCGGTGGCGCGCTCCAAGAGATCGGGGGCCGTTAGGATGCGTCCGTGCCGGTGGACGTGAGTGCGCAGCCAGTCGAGCAGCGGATCGAAGCGACCGTTGGCAACCTGCTCGGACAGGCTCGGAAGGTCGTCCTGGATCGCCTCCATGAGCTGGGCCGCCGTGAGGGTGCCGAGCGTGTAGGTGGGGAAGTACCCGAAGGCGCCCTGCGACCAGTGCACGTCCTGCAGCACGCCGTTCGCGTCCGTCTCCGGCACCACGCCGAGATAGGTGTCCATCGCCTCGTTCCACCGCTCGGGGAGGTCGTTGACGGAGAGGGTTCCGTCGATGAGGCCGCGCCCCAATTCGAAGCGGAGCATGACGTGCAGGTGATACGTCACCTCGTCGGCCTCCACACGGATGAGGGACGGCGTCACCCGGTTGATGGCACGGTAGAACGGCTCCAGGGCCGCGTCGCCGAGGGCGCTGGGGAAGCGATCTCGGAGCGCCGGCAGGTAGTGGCGCCAGAACGGGCGACTGCGGCCGATGTGGTTCTCCCAGAGGCGCGCCTGCGACTCATGGGTGCTGAGCGCCGTGCCGTCGCCAAGCGGCGTGCGGGCGAGCGACGGGTCGATGCCCTGTTCGTACAGGCCGTGCCCCGCCTCGTGGATCGTGGAGAAGAGGGCCGAGGCGACGTTGTCCTCGTCGTAGCGGGTGGTGAGGCGCACATCGTTCGGCGCGAAGGACATCGTGAACGGGTGGGCCGACACGTCCTGCCGCCCGCGGTCGAAGTCGTAGCCGAAGTCCGCGATCACCGAGCGCCCGAAGGCCCGCTGGTCGGACTGCGGATAGGTGCCGCGAAGGAGGGAATCGTCGATCGGCGGCGCGTCGCCGATGGCGTCGACGAGGGGGACGAGGTCGTCGCGCAGGGTGTCGAACAGCGACGCGACCTCGGCGGTGGTGCGGCCCGGCTCGTACTCGGTGAGCAGGGCGTCGTAGGGCTCGTCCGCGTAGCCGATGGCCTCGGCTTTTTCGACTGAGAGGTCCACGAGCCGCTCCAGGTGCGGGGCGAACCGCGAGAAGTCGTCGTGTTGGCGGGCCTGGGTCCACGCCTGCTGGGCCTGCGACTTGGCCTTCGACAGCTCGGCGACGAGCGACGACGGGACGCGCACGGCCCGTTCGTAGTCGCGCCGCGTCACGCGGACGAGGGCTGCGTCCGTGTCGAGCGGGGCGGCGTCGCCCACGGCGTCGGCCGCGCGGTTGAGCAATTCACTCGTCTCCTCGGCCACGAACCGTTCGTGCGCGGTGGACTGGAGGGTGGAGAGCTGCTGGGCGCGGGCCTCGGCGCCGCCGTCCGGCATGTAGGTCTCCTGGTCCCACCGGAGCACCGCGGCGGCGGCCTTCAGGTCTTCGATGGGGGCGAGGTGAGTGCGGAGATCCTCGACGGGGGCGGACATGGAGCGGCAGAACGGTTCACAGGACATCGCTGGAAGTGAACGAAGGAGGGCTGATCGGGTGCCGGCGCGAACTGGGGACATGGGGCGAATTGGACGGGCCTTCTCAGGAGGAGATGGGGCTCGATGCGCCCTTCCCAGGCGACACATCGGGCGAAAGGGGAATTTACCCTTTGTGGTCTTGTCCTGTCGTCCTGCCGGAGCCAAGCGTGCCGGTCTCCCATGGCAGATTCGATCCCGGAATGGCACGAGTATAGTTTCTGGCGGTGCGCGCC
>ERZ1034509.88-NODE-88-length-12204-cov-9.882542_pt1 | contig 12204 bp, 13 predicted proteins | sample MGYA00520682_ERZ1034509 | MGnify/ENA primary metagenome ERZ1034509 (study PRJEB33760, sample SAMEA4777697) | hypersaline lake metagenome | biome: hypersaline environment; feature: brines | place: Spain | collected 2014-08 | depth 0 m ...
CACCAGCAGTTGCCGTCGGAGTCGGGGGTGGGCCCGTGCGTTTTTCGCCCGCGCGTGACCGAGACACCGCATGGAGTTCACCGTCCTCGGTGCGGCGGGCACGGGCGCGTCCTGCCGACTCGACTATCGAGCGTTCGCGTACGCCGGCAAGTTCGTCACCGGTGACACCGGGAAGGCGGTCCTCGAGACTGGAGACGGCTCGGCGGCAGCCCCAGCGTGGACACCAGACCGGTCGGTGCCGGAGACCGTCGACCCCGCGGACTTCGACGAGTCCGTCGTCGCCGCGGTGTCGTTTTCGCCCGACCGAACCGACCCCACGTGTTGTCGACTTCGGTACATCACCGTCCACGCCGCGCGCCGCGGCGAGGAGATCGGTCCAGTGCTCGTCAGTAGGACGGTTCGCTGGCTGGCCGACGCAGGATACGATCGGGTCCGAATCGCGGTCAACAACCCGTTCGCGTACGAGGCGCTGTACAAGTGTGGGTTCGCGTACACCGGCGAGCAGACGGGGCTCGCCGAACTCGAACTGGCGCGCCCCGCGGCGGCGGTGGCAGCGACCCGTGCCGACGCCGGCCGCTATCGGGCCGGGCTCCGGCAGTTCTGCGACGACGACACCGAGCGGTCGGACGCCGAACGGACGTTTCTCCGATCACGACTCGACGACACGGACCCGGCGACACCGCCGGCACTCGGCCGAGTGGGTGCGAGAGACTCGTAGGCGTTGGTGTGTCGGGTGGCCCCGCTCGCCTCTCAGGCGCTCGCCTCGTCCTCGTCGATTCCTGGGGCCACGGTCGGGTCGACGTCGGCGGGCTCTTCGGTGCCGCCGACGACCGTCTCGCCGGATTCGGTCTCGACGTACACGTCGTCGGCGAAGCCGGCGAGGGCGTTCTCGTACGCCGGCGTCTCGAGTCGCTCCGGCGTCGCTGGGGCGTCGGTCACGCCAGCCGCGGGGCGGAACGTCCCGAGCGGGTCGTCGATTGTGATGTCGTGGTCGGTAAAGAACGCCTCGTAGCGGCGATAGTGCGCTTCGAGCTCGTCGGCCGGTATCTCCATCATCTCCGTCCACCCGTAGGTGAAGAAGTCGAAGTTGGCTTGCACGTGGGTGATCTCACGCGCCTCCGCTTCCGCGAAGCCCGCCTCCAGTGCGGCGACGTAGGTGTCCATCGTGGCGTCGAAGAAGTCGTCGAGGTGCTCGCGACGCTCCTCCCGGCGGTCCTCGTCGGCCTTGTTGAGGAAGATGCTGGTGTGGAGGTCGACGAGCTTGTCGTTGGCGACGTCGCCGATGACCGGCGTCGTAAGCGCCTTCTTCGCGGCCCAGTGGCGGATGTTCTGGCGGATCTTCATACAGTTGGTAGCGCGTGAACCCTATTCAATCTGTGGCGTCGGGCGGGGTCAGCTCCGGCCGTCGCGGCGGGTTCTGAACGATCGATCCGGACCGACTCGCCAGGATGGCAACCCACATTAACCCGGAATTCGAACGCTCGTGTATGAGCGATTCGTACGTGATCGTCGGTGACGGGATCGCTGGCGCGTCCGCCGCAGAGACCCTCCGCGAGGAGGCGCCCGCCGCCGACATCACGGTCATCACCGACGAGGGAGAGTCCCTCTACAACCGGATCCTGATCAAGGAGTACGCGAAAGGCAAGCTCCCCGAGGCCCCCATCTCCATCCACGAGGAGTCGTGGTACGACGACCACGACGTCGACCTCCGACTCGACACGGTGGTCGTCGACATCGACGTCGACGCCGACGCGGTCCACACTCACGCGGGTGAGACGATCAGCTACGACAAACTCCTGTTGGCGATCGGTGGCACCCCACAGCAGCTGCCCGTCGAGAACGCCGACGCCGACGGCATCCACCACTTCTGGACGTTCCAGGACGCACGAAAGATCAAAGCCAGCGTGGAGGACGCAGAACGGGGCGTCGTCGTCGGCGCCGGACTGCTCGGTATCGACTTCGCGGCCATCTGTGGCGCCCAAGACGTCGAGGCGAAGTACCTGATGCGCGGCGACTGCTGGTGGCGGTACGCGCTCTCGAACGAGGGCGCCGAGATCATGCACGAAGCCATGCGCGAGCGGGGTGTCGAACCCGTCTTCGGCTCCGGCGTCGACCACTTCGAGGTCGACGACGACGGACGCGTCGAGGCCGCTGTCGACCCGAACGGCGAGCGGTACGCCTGCGACTTCGCGGGCGTCGCGATCGGACTCGACCTCAACACCGAACTCGTCGAAGACACGCCCGTCGAGGTCGACGACGGCATCGTCGTCGACGAGTACATGCAGACGTCCGTCGACAACGTGTTCGCGGCCGGCGACATCACCCGCTTTTACGACGTCGTCCTCGGCGAGCAGGCACAAAACGGCGCGTGGGGGTCGGCCAAAGAGCAGGGAACGATCGCCGCGAAGAACATGCTCGCGTACGAGAGCGAGCCGTTCGAGTGGGTGTCGTCGTACTCGATCACGCACTTCGACTTCCCGTTCCTCTCGTTCGGGCACCCGACGCTCGGTGACGACGCCGTCGAGGCGACGACGGGCGAGAACGAGTGGCGGCGGGTCGCGCTGAAAGACGGCCGCGTCGTCGGCGGCGTCCTCATCGGCGACCTTTCGCCGCAGTCGGCGTTCAAACAGCTGATGCGTGAGGGACGCGACGTCTCCGGGCAGACGGAGCGACTCCTCGAGCCGGACTTCGCCGTCGACGACCTCGCGGCGCCGACAGAGCAGTAGCACGTGCCCGCAGGCGGGCACGTAGCCGGCCGACCCGGAAGCGAAGTTGTTTTCGCCCGTGACGCGATACCGGGACTATGGACAGTGGCGGATCAACCGACATGACGCTGGCCTTCGAGCTGTCGGCGCTGAAGGCGCTCGCGGACCCGAACGCCGTCTTCAACAACGCCCGACAGTGGACCGAGTACGTCGGTGTCGTCAGCGAAAAGCCCACGTACGTCGTGACGAACTTCACCCGGAAGCACCGCGTTCGCCAGGACTTCTTTTCGGGCCCCCGCGGCGTCGAAGAGAGCCTCGAGAACATCAAGAGCCAGTTCGACACGGACCGGCACGTATTCGTCGGTGTCGACGCCGACGACGCGGCCCTCGCCGACGCGGCCGGGTGGGAGTTCCTCGACGTCGAGGACGCAGCGTCGGCGGCCGGATGGACGGTCGGAGCCGCAGAAGAGTCCACGTCAGCCGACGCACAGACGCGCGACGACTGGCCCTGACACCCGACCGTCGGTGACCGCCGAGACGGATGCTGTTTTGACGCGTCGGGTCGAATCGCGGCCTATGGACGATAGCCACGAGCGCGGCGAGGACGAGCACGGCGACCACGATCACCACGCGCACGGCGACCACGATCACCACGCGCACGGCGACCACGATCACCACGCGCACGACACCGACACCGTCGGCGTCGCGGTGCTCACCGTCTCGTCGTCGCGCACCGCCGACGACGACCCCTCTGGTGACCGGATCGTCGACGCGTTCGACGCGGCGGGACACGAGACGGTGGCTCGCGAGCTCGTCGACGATGACCGCGAGCAGGTGCGCGAAGCGGTCGACCGGCTCGTCGCGCGCGAGGCCGTCGACGCGGTCGTGACGACCGGTGGCACGGGAGTCACACCCGACGACGTCACACCGGACGCGATCGAACCGCGCTTCGAGAAGCGACTCCCTGGGTTCGGCGAGCTATTCAGACGACTCTCGTACGAGGAGGTGGGCGCCCGCACGGTGGGGTCGCGCGCGACGGCGGGGATCGTCGACGACACGCTCGTCTGCTGTCTGCCCGGCTCGACCAACGCGGTGACGCTCGGCGTCGAGTCGGTGCTGTTACCGGCGATCGGTCACCTCACCGGGCTGGCGACTCGTCGCGAGTGAGCACGGCGACCGACGGAGACACGACGAGTGTCCCCGGCCCGTCTCAATCGACGGTCCCCGACCGTACCGACGCGAGGAAGTTCTCGATGATGTCGTGACCGACGGCCGTGAGTACGCTCTCGGGGTGGAACTGCACGGCCTCGATCGGGTGACGTTCGTGGCGGACACCCATCACGAGCGACTCGTCGCCGTGGGTCGTCGTCGCCGTGACGGCGAGTGCGTCGGGCACTTCGGTGGCGATGAGCGAGTGGTACCGACCCGCGCGGAATCCCTGGTCGAGCCCGGCGAAGACGCCCGCGCCGTCGTGTTCGACCGGGAACGCCTTCCCGTGGATCGGCTCGGGGGCGTGGCCGACCGTGCCGCCGTACTCGTGGACTGCCGATTCGAGGCCCAAACACACGCCGAGGGTCGGAACCGACGGAGAGAGCTCCCGGAGCACCGGCCCGGTGACGCCGACGTCACGCTCGTTCTTCGGGTGTCCCGGTCCGGGGCTGATGAGGATGGCGTCCGGATCGGCGTCTTCGACCGCCGCCAGCGACGCGGTGTTCTTGAACACCGTGATGTCGGCGACCGGTTCGTCGTCGCCGTCGACGGTCGATTCTGTCTCGGCGTCGGGCTCGCCTCCGGCCGCGACCGCCGGCCGACCGAGTGCCTGTTCGGAGACGTACTCGACGAGGTTGTAGGTGAACGAGTCGAAGTTGTCGACGACGACGACGTTCATCGCTCCACCCCCTCGGTCGGTGCAGGCGCATCTGCCGGCATCTCCTCGCGGATCCGGTCGACAGCTGCGAGCACGCCCTCCATCTTGTGTTCGGTCTCTTCGTACTCGGCGGTCGGGTCGGAGTCCGCGACGAGACCAGCACCGGCGCGGATCGTCACCTCGTCTGCACCGCGCTCGCCGACGTCCGATCGCAGCGTCGCGGTACGGATCACGATCGCGAAGTCGGCGTCGCCGGTCCACGAAAAGTATCCCACGCCGCCGCCGTACGCCTCACGCGGCGTGGGTTCTAACGCGTCGATGATCTCCATGGCGCGAACCTTGGGCGCGCCGGTGAGGGTGCCAGCAGGGAACGCGGCGCGGGTCGCATCGAACGGGTCGGCCTCGGCGGCGAGCCGTCCCGTCACCGTCGACTCGATGTGCTGGACGTGGCTGTACTTCAATACGTTCATGAACTCCTCGACGCGTACCGACCCAGGCGTCGACACCCGGCGGACGTCGTTTCGCGCGAGGTCGACGAGCATCGTGTGTTCGGCCCGCTCTTTGCCGTCGGCGAGCATCTCACCGGCCAACCGACGGTCCTCGACCGGACTCGTCCCCCGCGGGCAGGTGCCCGCGATCGGGTTCGACACCACGCGGTCGTCTTTCACCGAGACGAGCGTCTCCGGGCTCGCCCCGACGACGGTCCGGTCGTCGTGTCTGAGTACGTACATGTACGGCGACGGGTTGACGTCTCGAAGGGCCGCGTACAGCCCGAGCGGGTCGACGTCGCCGCGAAGCCGGCGGCTCCGAGAGATCACGCCCTGATAGATGTCGCCGTCCAGGACGTGTCGTTTCGCAGTCTCCACTGCGTCCTCGTACGCCGACTGTGCACCCGCCTCCTCGGCTCGAACGCGGATCCCGTCCGGGTCTGGCGCGTCGGCGTCGGCCAACGCGGCGGCGACTCGGTCGGCCTCCGCCGCAAGAGCGTCGTAGGTCGCCCCGGGGTCCTCGTCGACGATGGGAGTGAACACGAGTTCGACGGTGCCGTCCACCTCGTCGAAGACGACCGTCCGCGTCGTCAACAGAAACTCCGCGTCGGGAAACGTCGTCTCCGGGCGCTCGACGCCAACTTCGTCGAGCCAGAGGTCGTACACGGCCTCGTACGCCAGGAAGCCGACAAATCCGCCGGAGAGTATCTGACGGTCGGTGTCGGGGAAGTTCCGGCGCGCGACGTCTGGAAATGCCGCGCGGAGTCTGTCGACGACGTCGCCGGCGTCGGGGCCGAGCGCGTCGACGACGCCGTCGTCACCGCCCCCGACGAAGTCGGCCGCCGGGCCGAGGCTGGTGAGACGGGTCGCCGTCGGGTGGACGGATACCACAGCCTCGGGGTCGTACCCGACGAACGAGTACCGGGCGTGTTTGTCGGCGCTCCCGCCCGCGGTGAACGCGCCGTCGGGGTCACTTGAGGCGACCTTCTCGCCGGACTCCAAGAGGAAGCCGTACGGACTCTCATCGACGAGCGTCGCGTACGCCGCGAGGGGCGTGACCGCCGCGTCGAGCGGGGCGGCCACCCGGACGACGACCGGGCCGTCGGCGTCGGCCGCGTGCGCGCAGAACGCCTCGCGCGAGCAGTCGAGCGCCGTCATACGATCGCCACCTCTCGACCGGCGTTCGCCACGAAGCGGGCGACGGCGTTGTGGTCCTTTCGTCCGGGTGTCAACTCGACACCCGAGGAGACGTCGACCGCGAACGGCTCGGCGGTCTGTACCGCCGCCGCGACGTTCTCCGGGGTGAGCCCACCGGCGAGTACGACCGGCGTCGTGAGTCGCGTCGCCAGTTCACCCGTGGCGGTCCAGTCGTGCGTCTCGCCCGTACCGCCGGCACCCGACTCGTCCGTCGAGTCGACGACGAGGGCGTCGGCGACCCCGTCGAACGACGCCGCGCGAGCCGGCTCGTCGGCGTCGACGGTGAGCAACACCTTCGCTTCGGTCTCGGCGCGCACGAACCCGATCTCGTCTGGCGTCCACTCGCCGTGGAGCTGGATCGCGTCGGGTCCGACCGTGCGGGCGAGTTCGACCGCGCGTGGAGCCGTCTCCGGCATCGTGACCAGCGTCGCCGTGACGAACGGCGGCACGTCGGCGAGCAGCTCGGCCGCGTTCGCCGGGTCGACTGCTCGTGGGGTGTCAACGGGGACCTCGGTTATGACGCCGACCGCGTCAGCACCGGCTTCGACGGCCGCTCTGAGGTCTGCGGCGTCGGTGAGTCCACATACCTTCACGCGAGCCATCAGCGGGCCTCCTCGTCCGTCCTCGCCGGCGTCGGGGTCTCGGCCGACTCAGTCGACTCGGCACACAGCGCCTGGAGCTTCGCCGCGGCCGACCCGTCGTCGATCGCCGCGGCAGCGCGGTCGACACCGGCCGACAGGGAGTCTACCTCCCCGGCGACGTAGATCGCGGCGCCCGCATTCGCGAGAATCAGATCGCGTTTTGGGCCGGTCACGGAGCCGTCGACGATCCCCCGAAGGTCCGCGGCGTTCTCCGTCGGTGTCCCGCCGGCGACGGCCGCTATCGGCGCTCGGTCGACGCCGAGGTCGGCCGGCGACAGCGTGAACTCGGTGACGGTCTCGCCGTCGACTTCGGCGACCGTCGTCTCGTCGTGAATCGCGATCTCGTCCATTCCGGCGCCGTGGACGACCAACGCGTGCTCGACGGGCATGCGCGCCACGGCCCGTGCGATGGGCGCGACGAGGGAGGCGTCGTACACCCCGAGGACCTGTGCGTCGGCGCCGGCGGGGTTCGTCAGCGGGCCGAGCACGTTGAACAGCGTCCGCATGCCGAGCTCCTTTCGTGGGCCGATGACTGCCTTCATTGCCGGGTGGAACACCGGCGCGAGCATGAACCCGATGCCGTCGGTCTCGATAGCCGACTCGACGGCCGTCGGTTCGGCCTCGACGTCGACGCCGGCGACCGAGAGGACGTCGGCACTGCCGGAGGAGGACGAGACGGAGTAGTTGCCGTGTTTGGCGACCGGGACGCCGGCCCCCGCGGCGACGATGGCCGCGGTCGTCGAGACGTTGATCGTGTCGTAGGCGTCGCCGCCGGTCCCGCAGGTGTCGACGAGCGGTGACCGATCCGGGTCGATCGTCCGTGCCGCATCGCGCATGCCGGTGGCGAAGCCGGCTATCTCCGCTTCCGTCTCGCCTTTCGCCCGCAGTGCGGCCAACAGTGCACCGATCTGCGCTTCGGTCATCTCCTCGAAGACCAGCCCGGCCGCCTCGCGGGCCTCCTCGAGCGTCAGGTCGTCGCCGTCTGTCACGCGTTCGATGGTCTGTTGAGTGTCCATGGAAGATACTAATGTATGTGTCCGTGTTATGATGTACAAGTATGTACACTGATTTAATCTTGTCGGCGACGACCGGCGCCGAACGAGGGGTGCAGTACCGGGACGTCAGCGGAGCGACCGCATCGTGACGAGCGCGGTAGGGATCATGATCGGGATCGTGAGTATTGCGCCCGTGATCACCACGAACGGGGCGACCTCGTCTGCGGGATACGCCAGGTGTGTCACCGTCGCCCAGTCGATCAGGTTTACCGCTAGAAAGTACGCAGACAGCGTGAGCGTCACGATCGTCGCGAACGCCACCACGACGACGGCCGCGACCGGCGGTCCACTTCGGTCGGCTGTCTTAGCGGCCTCGGCCGTCACGAACGGATCACACTCATCGAATCTTGTACACGACTCACAAGTATAAGACGTTCGAACGAGACGTCGTGCGTCTGAGTGAGCTGGTCACGGGCGGCGGACTCGGCCTATGGCCGGCCGGTCAGTCCCGAAAGAAGTCCTCGCGTTCGAACGGCTCGGCTTCCCCCTCGACTGCGAGGACGTCGAGCGCCGCGACGGTGGCGGCGACGTTGAGGAGCCCCGCGAGACTCGGCTCTGTTCGCCCGTCGTCACCGGAGATCAACTCCTTGATGTAGAGCCCGCCAGCCCCGTGGACGTCGACGGTCGCCCGCGTCGGAGACTCCCGGGTCGTCTCGACCGCGTACACCTCGCGTTCGCGGGTCAGGTTCGCCCGGCGGTGGTCGACTCGTTTCGGGGTGTACTGTTCGACGGTCGCCCCCGTGAGTCGGTCGGCTGCGGCCGCCAGCTCGGCCTCGTCGACGGGCGCTCCGAACTCGACCGTAGCGCGATAGCGCTTGGCGGCGTCGAGCGACTTCACCCGCTCGACCATCTCGTAGGTCGCGTGTCGGAGCCCCTCGACTTCGACCGCGCCGTCGGCGAAGGCGTTGACGTCGCTCTCGAGTCGATCGAGGTCGGCGCGACGACGTCGTGGCTCGTCCACCTCGATCACGAACGGTCGGCCGGTGCCGAGCATCAGCGCGTCGACGTCCTCGCGACCCGCACCGTGGAAGGTCGCGGCCGTCCCGTCGAGGACGTCCTCGACGACCGGCGCGACGTACTCCTCGACGCTGTCGTCGTAGAGGTAGCCCGATCCACCGCAGTGGTCACACGGGTCCGCTCCCTGCCGACCCGACCCAGCACACTCCCGGCAGGGCCACTCGGTCTGTGGAATGTCGCGCTCGAGTTTCCGATAGCGGCCGTAGATGAACGTCGAGTTGACCGTCGTCTCGAGTTCGTCGGCCGCGAGATCGATCGTGAACTGCACGTCGGGCCGCTCGAACGAGACGGTCGCGTCGGTGTGCGTGCCGACCCGCTTGCCGACCTCCCGGTTGAACGCCGACTTGAACGGCTCGCCCGCATCTGCGTCGAGTCCGGCCTCCTCGCGGAGCAGCGCCTCGTTCTCCGCTATCAGCGGCGGCGGCCGCGTCCCGACGTTGTAGGTGGCGAACTCGACCGCGTCGACGGCGGCCGCAGCGCGCCTCGCCCACTCGTCGTGTGTCGCACACCGTCCCTCACACACCCAGCAGTCGGCCGTCTCGACCGGCTCGAAGTCGGCGTCCTCGCGGAGCGCGAGCCCGACCCGGAGCGCCGACCCACGCTCGGCGTTCGACAGCCCGAAGCTCCGGTCGGCGACGAGCCGCCCGAGACAGGCGTCACACACCGGCCCCGTCTCGGTCGCGCGAGCGGCGACCTCCAGTACGTCCATACGTGGGGGAGCCGACCGGCGCGTAACTGTCTTGCCCTTGCTCGGCCCCACCGGCTCACCCGGGGTCAGCCCCGCCAATTTATACGCACCGCGATTCTCGTGGCGCGTGTGAACGGGCCGACGAGCCGAGCAGAGCGCGTCGAACTCGGCGTCGAGCTGCTCGCCCACCTCGACGTGGAGGAACTGTCGCTCGCAGCGGCGGTCGACCGGATAGAGACGGTGACCACGAGCCCGACCGTCGTCCGCGCAGTGCTCGACACAGCAGAAAAGCGGGGCGTAATCGCCCGTGAGGACGCCCACCTCCGTGTAACCCGCGGTGGGACCGTCGTCGACTACGAGTCACAGGTGACGAGTCGTTCCGGCGAGTTCACCTGTGCGCGGTGTGGAACGGGAATCTCGACCGGGTACTTCGTGCGGCTCGACAGCGGAGAGTTGGGGCCGTTCGGCTCCTCGTGCGTTCGAACGGTCACCGGCCGGACGACCGAGTGATCGGGACCCGCGCCGAGCCCGATCACCGCCCCTGTCGGAGCTCCTCTATCAGTTGTTCGATCAGGTCGGCCTGGCGATCGATCGCCGCCGACTGCGCCTCGACGGTCTGCCGGAGGTCGGCCACCGCCTCGGCGAGCGAGTCGTCCTCAACGGTGGCACGCTCGAAGGCGTCCTCGAACTCGTCCGTAGCCGATCGGTCCGCCGGAGGCCCCTCGCTCGCGTCGCCCGTGTCGGCGTCCGTCTCGACGTTGGGTGACGGGCCCCCCTGTGAAACGTCGACGTCGTCTGCCGCGCTCGTCGTCGCGGCTGCCGCTGCGTCGGCCGCGTCGACCGACGGCGACGCAGAGAGCGGGTCGGGGCCGACACCGAAGTCGGTCGGACTCGCCGCGTCGTCGGCCGCAGCGGTCTCGTCTTCGGTGTCGACGGCGACCGCACGGCGGAACTCCTCGAGCCGGTCGACGTCGTGGAACGCACACACGGCCTCGACGAGCGTCTCTCGAACCGAGCGCGCAGATTCGTTCGGGGTCTTGAACCGCTCTGAGCGGCCCGAGTGCTGGATCACGACCGTCGTCGCGACCGTGCCCTCCTCGAAGTACAGGTCGGTCAGGTCGGCGTACGGGAACGCCTCGAACTCCTCGTCCCACACTGCAGCGCCGACGTGTTTCACCAGTCGCCGGTCGGTGACCACGAGCGTGAGTTCAGAGAACCGGAACGCCCGTACGATGGACTCGTCGGGCCCCGTGACCCCTCGGGCCGAGAGCACGCCGAGGAGGGTCGGATGGATGACGTCGTCGAGGCGACTCGACGGAATCGCGAGCGTCTCGTCGCCGTCGAGTCCGTAGCTGAAGGTGATCTTCGACTTGCGGCGGCCCGTCGAGACCGCCAGCCGTTCGGCGTCGTGCGGGTACTCCTCTACGGTCTCACCCGAAAGGAGCCCCTCAGCACGATACACGAGCGTCCGGGAGGGCGTGACGACGAGAACGTCGTCTCCTCCGAGCGGGATTCGCGTGGCGACCTGCTCGTCGCCGATGGCTCCCGAGAGCACGTCGGGAAGACTCATGCGAGGTAGTTCCAGCCATTAGGCATAAATCCGCGGGTCGAGCGCGCGCGGCCGGCCCCGACGCCACCGTGTGTTCGCGTGACACGCCCCTACCGGATGGGAAGGTTAAAGAGTGTCATCGCGGTACGTGTGAGTGAGGCCGGGTGGCTTAGCTGGACATAGCGCCGCACTCATAGGGTTCAGAGATTCGGTGCGGTACGCTGCCTTGGAAGCGTCCGCGTCCTTCCGTGGCTCCGCCGAGCCTCGGACCTGGGACATGCGGAGATCGTGGGTTCGGAGCCCACCCCGGCCATCTTCCTTCGACACGCCGAGTGACGGCCGTTCACCGCGTCGCACTCGACCGGACTCGATCACGCCTCAGAGACGATTCTCGCGGCCGGGGTCGACGTCGATCGCGTCGACCGGACAGACGTCGACGCACAACATACAGTCGATACACTGGTCCTCGTCGATGGGGTTCGCCTTCCGTTCGGACTCGGGGTGGCCGGGCGTCTCGACCCAGTCGAAGACGTCGACCGGACAGTCTTCCAGACAGGCACCGTCTGCGAGACAGATGTCGAAGTCGACCGCGACGTGGGTGCCGCGGATACCGAGGTCGTCCGGCTGGTCGACGGGGCCCCACACGTCGACCCCGTGTTCTTCGCCGGTCCGCTCCAGATTCCGCTCGAAGTTCGGGTCAATTCCCATTAGCGGACGATTCCACTCGCCGGCAGTTAAACGCCCCGACGAGCCACGCTGCGTGACGGTGTCCGCGCGAGCCCGCTCGGCGTCCGCGCGAGCCCGCCCGGCGTCCACACCGGCGGCTCACGACGCCACCGGTCACCGGTGCGATCGGTCACGGATGCGCGTAGTACGCCACGAGTTCCGCATCGGTCGAATCGTCCTCATCGGTCGACCGACCGTCGAACGCGTCGAGGCGAACGAAGCCGACCCGCTCGAACTGCACGACGGTATCGACCGGCGTGTCGGCGATCCC
>ERZ1034509.89-NODE-89-length-12139-cov-6.373469_pt1 | contig 12139 bp, 7 predicted proteins | sample MGYA00520682_ERZ1034509 | MGnify/ENA primary metagenome ERZ1034509 (study PRJEB33760, sample SAMEA4777697) | hypersaline lake metagenome | biome: hypersaline environment; feature: brines | place: Spain | collected 2014-08 | depth 0 m ...
CTCCTGTACAGACTTTGCCAGCGCGTCGAGCACCGGCTTGATTTCAGGGGATCGGGTTTTCCGGGCCTGGGCCACCGCCTCCTGCGGCGTCATCTCGTCGTCCCGGAGGGCGTAGGGCTCATAGGGATACGGGCTCAGGTGGACGTTGGCGATGCGGATGGGATCGTCGACCGTCAGATACAGGAGGGCTCCGTACCGTGTGGGCCGGGAGATGGGATACCGACTGAGCAGGCCGGTATCTTCCTCATTCGCCTCGTGCTCGTCGCTGTGGTGAAAGTAGTAGTCCAGTTCGTCGGCAATGTGGCGGAGCCGAGGCTCGCTGATTTCTTGCAGCGCCACCACGTCCGGGTCGACCGCTTCGATGGCGCGGACGGTGCCGGTGTCGGGTGTGGCGTAGAGCACGTTGTACGTCATGACCGTCAGCGAATCCGGCCGGTCGCGCTGAGGCGCGGGGGTCTCCTGGGCCCAGGCCCCCATCGTCCCCAGCGAGGAGAACGCGAGGGCCGCGAGGAGCGCGAGCACGAGATCGGGCCGGATCGGGCGAACCGAGGGCATGGAGCCAATGGGTTGGGAAACAGGAGTACCGAGGAGGGATGCGCTACTCGAGGAGCCACATCTCGGTATTGATGCTGTTGGGGCCCTGGCGGTCGAGTGCCGCCTGGTAGTTGTCGGCGTTCAACGACTGTTCGCTCTCGGGGTAGCGGAACCGAACCGGAATTTCGTCGCCGTTGACGTTCTCGACGGACGGATCGATGTCCGGAATGCCCGTGCGCCGCCAGTTGAACCACCCCTCCAGGCCGGTGTAAAAGAGCGCGATCCATTTCTGCGTTCCGATCCGCTCCCGGGCCTGTGCCGAGTTGTTGGTCGGGTACGAGACGCCCGCCTGCCCGAAGTATCCGGGTGGCGTCGACTGCCCGTACTGCTCAAAAGACGCCTTGACGGCCTCGCGGTAGTGCGTCTGGGCGTCCGACGAAATCCAACCCCGCTCGGCCGCCTCGGCCTTCAGGAACAGGACCTCCGCGTAGGTCATGATGAGCCCTTTCGCGGCGTCCGGCTCGTCGTAGTAGCGAGTGAAATTGAGGCCGGACTGGAAGTCACGCCCCCCGTTAAAGCCGTCGGACGCATCGTTGGTTAACCCGTTCGGTACGCCCACAAACTTGGGACTCCCATCCTCGACGGAGGCGGCGGTCGGATCGCCGAAGACCGACAGACGCGGGTCGTCGAAGTGCTTCAGGGTGTCGGTGAGTGTCTTGCTCAGCTTGAAGGTCCGGAACGTCCCGATCCGTGACGTGTGGCGGGGCCACTCGTTCGGGCGCGAGTCGAGGTACTCCAGCGCCGCGTTGTCGTCGTTGGACGTGAAGACGGGCGCCGCGTCCGGGGCGCTGGTGATGGATTGGAAGGCCTGGGACACGGGCACGTCGCCCCCGTCCAGGTTGAGCGAGATGTCTTTCTCGGAGAGTCGCATCAGGAGGCGCAGCCGCAGGGAGTTGGCGAGCTTCTTCCACTTCATCGGATCGCCGTTGTACAGAATATCGCCCTGGATGGAGCCGCTGTCCGGCGTGAGCAGCTCGTTTGCCCGCCGAAGGTCGGCAAGCATGCCCCGGTAAATGGCCTCCTGTCGGTCGTATTTCGGTGTCTCAATGCCTTCCTGGACCGCCACCGACTCGGAATAGGGCACGTCCCCGTACGCATTGGTGAGCATCGAGAAAATCCAGGACTTGAGCACGAGCCCGACCCCTTCGTACTGGGGCTGGTCCCGTTCCTGGGCGATCTGGATCATGTCTTCTACGTTTCGAAGGTCGCCGTACAGGGGCTGCCAGTAGCCAACCCCGGCCCAGTTGTACCGGTCAATCTCGGTGGCGAACGACACCTTGGCGGTGTACTGAAGCACCAGGTTGCCGGTGGTATGGGCCGTATTCACGGAGGTGTTGACCGAGCCCCGGATGATGTCAGGTAGCAAGAGTTTGGTGGCAACTTCTTCAGGCTCGTTCGGGTTGTCGTTCACGTCTTCGAATCGACTGTCGCAGCCCGTACTGGCCACAGCCACGGCGAATATCGCCAGGAGGGCCAGGAAAAAAGGAGCGCGAGGGGACGAGGGAAAGTGGAGAGACCGCATGGGAGCGTATACGACGTTGAGAGGCTGTAAGGAGGGACCGCAGGTGATCGGAGGTTAGAAGTCGAGCTGCACGTTCATTCCGAAGGAGCGGGTGGACGGAATCTGCTGCACCTCGAAGCCCGGAATCTGTCCGTCCCCCCCGGAGATTGTCGTCTCGGGGTCGACGTGTGGCACGTCGGTCCAGAGGAACAGATTGCGGCCCGTCACGGACACGCCTACGTTCTGCACGCCGGCTCGTGTGAGCCAGTCGGGGGTGAAGTTGTAGCGGAGGGACAACTCCCGCAGCTTCACGTAGGTGGCGTCGAAGGAGTTGGACTCGACGTTCGGGCGATCGTAGTAGGTGCGGAGCCAGGTGACGTATTCAGCCTCCTCGGTGTTTTCGGAGTACGTCCCGTCGTCGTTCTGGACGACCCCGTCGCCTACCACCGTCTCGTTGCGGGCACGAGTGGTGCCCTCCAGCGAGCCGCCCTCGATGCCGGTGGCGTGGGTGTTGGAGTAGAGGAGCCCGCCTTTTCGGACATCGAAGAGCACGTTCAACTGCAGGTTCTCGTAGCTGAACGTACTGCCGATTCCGCCCCGCCAGTCGTGGTTGTAATTGCCCACCTTCTCGACATCGTCAGTCAGCTGGGGCAGTCCGTCCTCGTAGATGATTTCTCCGGTGTGAGGGCTGTTGGGGTCCTCCACCCGGTCGAAGACCCGGCCGTATATGTCGCCCATCCGGCCGCCTTCTCGGGCCTGAGCGGAGCCCCCGAAGGGCCCCTCCCCGAGCACGAAGGTATCGATGCCGTCCGCCAGTTCCACGACCGTGCTGCGATTCCGCGTCCAATTTAGGGACACGTCCCATCCGAAGCCGCTCCAATCCTGAATCGGGCTGAGTTGGAGGCGCGTCTCCACCCCGGTGTTGCGAACTTCTCCGGCGTTGACGAGGCGGCTGTTGTACCCGGTCGACTGGGCGAGCGGTACGCTCAGGATCTGGTCGCGCGTGGTGCTCCGGTAGTACGTGACGTCGAGCTGAGCACGGCCGTCATAGAATCGAAGGTTGGTCCCGAACTCGTAGGAGGACGTGATTTCGGGCTGAAGGTTGGCGTTGGCCAGATCCGCCTCCGACACCACCGTCTGCGTGCTGCCCCACGCGTCCCCGAAGGTGTAGGTGTTGGTGAGGCGAAACGGGTCGGTGTCGTTTCCAACCTGGGCCCAACTGGCTCGCACCTTGGCGAACGAGAGGGGAAGAAACTCCGGCACCTCCACGAGATCCGAGACGATTACGCTGAGCGAGGCCGAAGGGTAGAAGTACGAATTGTTGTCCAGCGGCAGCGTACTCGACCAGTCGTTGCGGCCGGTGAGATCCAGGAAGAGCATGTCCTGGTAGCTTACCGTGCCGGAGGCGAACACCCCGAGAATCTCCTGTGCCTCGTCTCGCTCGTCGGCCTGCACGTTGGAACGAGCGTTTCCGATGTTGTAGACGTCGGGAACGCTCAGGGCCTGGGCCGTCAGCTGCACGTTGCGGCGGGTCTGCCGCATGAAGTTGGCCCCCACTGAGGGCTCAAACGTGAAGTCGCCCACTTCGCGGGTGTAGTTGAGCAGCAGGTTGGAATTCCATTCCGTGAACGTCCGGTCTGCCTCTTGGAGCCACCCGTTGGGGGCGGTAATCGAGCTGAACGCTTTCCGCTGCTTCGTCCCCTGATTGCTGTAGTCGAGTCCCGTCCGGGCCCGGAGGTTTAAGTTGTCGGTAAACTCGTACCGGGCGGAGACGCCCCCGTAGAGGCGATCCCGCTCAAGACCGTTGGTGTTCTCGTTGACCTGGAAGTAGGGGTTGTTCGTCCAGTTGCGGTCGTAGTGCGCCTGCTGGGTCCCCTCCTCCTGCCAGTAGTCTTTCAGAAGATCGTTCTCCACGTGGCGGGCGCCCCAGGTGAAGTAGTACATAATCGACTCCGATCCGTACCCCGAGCTGGGCAGGTTGTCGCTCGTCGTGTTCGCGTAGTTCGCGTTGGCGTCGACGGTCAGGGCATCGGTGACGTCGTAGCTGGCCGACAGGGACGTGCTGGTGCGGTCGAGGTTGGTGTTGGGGACGATGCCGGTCCGGTCGCTTCGAGAGAGGGAGGCTCGGAACGAGCTGTTCTCACCCCCGCCCCGCACGGCCACGTCTGTGCTGACGTTGGTGCCGGTGTTGAAGAAGTTGCGGACCTTGTTGGGCGCAGAGGTCACCTCGGTCGGGACCAAATCGCCTGCCTCGTTGCGGGGGCCCTGCCACTGCGGTCGTTCGACCCCTTCGTCCATGCGGACGCCCCAGTTCCATCCGGGGGCGTTCGTGCCGTCGACGTAGGCGAATTCGCCTCCATTTCCGTAGCTGTACTCGTTCTGGTAGTCCGGCAGCCGGAGGGGGCGGCTGGCCGTCACACTGGTGCGAACCGTCGCCCCAATGCCGTCCGTCTCCGAGCCGTCCTTCGTCTCGATGAGTATAACCCCGTCTGCCGCCCGCGAGCCGTACAGGGCGGCGGCGCTCGGGCCCTTCAGCACGCTCATCTCCGAGATGTTCTGAGCGTTAATCTGGCTGAGGCCGTTGCCGAAGTCCACCTGCGTGGTCTGCGCGTCGGACCCCTGGGTGTTGGGCGTGTTGTCGATCGGGATGCCGTCGACAACGATGAGGGGCCGGTTGGAGCCGGCCAGGGAGGACTCCCCGCGGATGGTGACGCGTGGGGTGCTGGCCAGGCCGCCGGATCCGCCCGTGACGTTCAGGCCCGCGACCTTCCCGGACAGATTGTTCATGACGTTGGGCTCCGGCGCCTCGGCCACGTCGCTTCCCGACACCCGTTCCACGGAATAGCCGAGCGAGCGCTCCTCGCGGTCCACCCCGAGGGCTGTTACCACGACGTTTTCCAGGCCAACCGTCCCGGTGCCCAGCGTGATGTCGAGCGTCCGGGTGTCGCCGGCAGAGAGCTCGAGAGTGCGGGACACCTTCTCGAAGCCGACGAACGAAAAGACGATTGTCCGGCGGCCAGGCCGGACGGCGGCAAGTTCGTAGGCCCCGTCCGCGTCGGCAGAGACGCCGGTCTGAGTTCCCTGGACGCGCACGTTCGCCCCTGGAAGGGGCGCGCCGGTGGAGTCGGTGACGACACCGCGGACGGTAGCGGGGTCCTGCGCGCTGCTGGTGGGAGAAAAGCAAAGCGCACCGAGCAGAACGCCCAGAAGCAGTACAGAATACCGTAGCATGGGCAAGGCGAGGTCGAATGAGTGCAATACGCCTTCCCCAAGGAAAGAGAGACGAAGGACGCGTTTGTGATGATTGGACTATTTTGATGTATTACGACGAAGAATAATGTTATAATTCAATGTAGTTTATAATTTGGCAATACGTAGATAATATTGAGGTAGCAGTGAGGAATACTCGTTTTGAGTGATTCGTTGGTCAAACGGAAGATATATGATCAATGTCATCGGGCCCTGTGCTACGCCCCCACGAGAGGGCAGATGTGGACCTGGTCGGGGTGTCCTGTGACTGCGGATGGTTGGCCGGCAGCGGTTGTTGAACGGAGAGGCAAGATCTTTGCTCTGATTGTCCACGCCTCAGTGTCAAGCCACTCAAGGTGATCTGTGCGGGGCGGCGCGCAGACGACGATGTGGATCATGAGGGACATCCGGCGGCCCCTGCTTTTAGCCTACTGATTTTAAAACTGGCTTCATGGTTGCTCTTCGTTCTGTGCGCACACTCGTGCTGTCGGCAGGGGGGGCAGTGCTCCTCGTGGGGCTGTTGCTTGGCGTCCTCCTACCGTCCGCACACGCCCAATCCCAGCGGGCGGACGACATGTTCTACGGCAGGCTCGGGGGCGGGCTCTCTGATTTTACGAGCGACCTGTCGTCGTGGCGCCCGACGCATCCATTCGGGGGCGGAAAGTTCACGCGAGGGGCAGGCCCTCCGTTCGTCTTCGTTGGGGAGGTGGGGTACCAGTTTTCGCCGCACTGGGCCCTGGGGATCGGGATACAAGGGGGCAACTACCCTGTGGAGGTATACCCCGAGATCGAAGGCATTTCGGACTCGTACCGCTACACCCCGCGCGTGCTGGGGCGCTACACGATGGGGGCGGGGCCGTCGCCCCGTACGTGGACCTGGGGGTGCACGCCACGCTCGGGGGGGACCGTCCCCCAACGCGCATCGGAGCCGGCCCCTCCGTGGGCGGCGGCGTGGACATCCGGCTGGGGCGGGCGGCCTCGCTCTACGTGGAGTCGCGTGTCAACCTGACCGTTCCGAGTGGGGCCGTGGACGGATCCGACTCCGGGACCCGGTTCGACGTGACCGGTCAGCTTCTCGGAATCGGGCTGAAGGTACACCTCACGGCCCCGACCCCGCCGCGGATCATCCGACTGGAGGGGCCGGATACGCTGGACACCGGCACGTCGGTGACGTTCGCGGCGACCGTCAACGAGGAGGCGGCCGACCGGCCCCTGGACTACCAGTGGGACTTCGGCGATGGCGCGACCGCGACCGGGCGAACGGCGACGCATGCCTACGACCGGCCCGGGCGGTACGTCGTCTCCTTCTCGGCCCGCAACAGGGCCGGAACGGCGGAGGCGTCCACGGCCGTCGTGGCCGAGCCGCCCCCGGAGCCCCCTCAGATTGCGACGGCCCGCGCCGCACCGGAGCCGGCGGCCGCGGGGGCGGCGGTGCAGTTTAGTGCGGCGGCCACGGGAGGCAATCCGATTGCGTACGAGTGGCGGTTTGGGGACGGCGCAAGCGCGGAGGCGGCGTCTCCCACCCACACCTACGAGGCCCCGGGCACGTACACCGCACGGCTCCGGGTGTCCAACCCGGACGGAGACGACACCCGAACGGTGACGGTCCGGGTGGCCCGGCCCGCCGGGGCGGACACGAGCGGGGCGGCCGCGGCGGCACAGAATCCCACCGATTCCTCGGGGACGGGTCCCCCGGCTGTCCCTCCGGCCGACACGTCCGCGCAGGAGCGGTGGGGGATCGTCGTCGCCTCCATGAGCGAGGAAGGGCAGGCGGCACCTGTGGCCCGCCGGTACCGCGAACGGCTTCCGGAGCCGCTGCGTGTGGAGGTGCGCGGGGCCGAGAGCGATCGGGGCGTACGGCGGCACCGGGTGGTGATCGGGCCGTTTGAAGGGACGGAGGCGGCCCAGCAGGTCCTCAGGGAGCGGGCGGAGATGCTGCCGTCGGGGGCGTGGCTCCTTCGCCTCGAGTAGCAAGGCCCTGTCGTGAAGTGCCCAGACGGCCGTGCTCCACGCGGCATCCGTGTCCCCACGCCCAATTCAAGCCCCGATTGAAACCGTCCCCCGAGGCCCATGTGAAAGCACAAGCGCAACCACGCGTCCCCGGAGGGGTGGCAGAGCCTGGTCGAATGCACCGGTCTTGAAAACCGGCGGGCCGCGAGGCCCCGGGGGTTCGAATCCCTCCCCCTCCGCTCCTTGGTCTGCATGCATCAGGGGCCCTTCCATCTGCAGGGCCGAACCGCGGGCGAGGTCGCTCCCGGAGCACAGGCCCATCTCCAGACGCTGCTCACCCGCCGGGATCCGCCATGGCCGCGCCGGCCGCCTCGGAGCTGTCCGCCCTTCGCCGGTTCACGCGGCGCTACCTGCAGTACGGCACCGTGGCGCTTCTGGGGGCCCTCCTCCTCATCGAAGGGGCCGGGCCCTGGCTCGTCGAGTGGTTCCGGGCGACCCCCGGCCCACAACTGTGGGGGCGCGTGCCGTTTGCGTTCTTCACGTTCGCCGTCGGGCTCTGGACGCGCCTGCACCTCTGGGTTCTGCTCGTGCCCGTGGTGCTCGCGCTCTTCCGCTGGGCCGACGTGCGGGCCGGCCTGAAGCACGGCGTGGGGTGGATGCTGGCAATTGGGGTGCCCATCGCCGTCGTCCACGTGGCCATCGAGCGGGGCATCTTTGCCGTCGCCACGCTTACCCGCGAGGGCATCTACCCCAACTTCACGACGTCGTTCGACTTCCGGGCGATCGACCCCTACAGCATCGGCGGGTGGCAGCTTGCCGTCTTTCTCGTGCGGCGCCTGATCGCCGACTATTTTACGTACTTCATCGTGGCGGCGCTGTGCTTCGCGTACGAGCACTTTGCCCGCTCCCGGGAGCAGGAGGCCCAGGCCCAGGCCCTGCAGGCCGAGCTGGCGCAGGCCCAACTGCAGGCACTGCGCATGCAGGTGAACCCGCACTTTTTGTTCAATACGCTTAACGCAATCACCGTCCTCGTGCGGGGGGGCGAGACGGCGAAGGCGGGCCGCACGCTTCGCCTGCTGAGCGACATGCTGCGCGCCACCTTTCAGGGGGTGGACGTGCAGACGGTCCCGCTGCGAGAAGAGATCGACCTGGTGGAGCGCTACCTGGAGATCGAGGAGATCCGCTTCGAGGACCGACTGCGGACCGAAATTGACGTCGATCCGGCCGTGAGTGAGGTGGCGGTGCCTTACCTGTTGCTCCAGCCCCTGGTGGAGAACGCCGTCCGCCACGGCATCGCGCCCCACGCCGAGCCCGGAACGGTGCGCGTGACCGCCCGTCCCGCCACCACGCACGGCCAGAAGGGCGTCGAGCTCACGGTGGCCGACAGCGGGCCGGGCTTCTCGGACCCCCCGGAGGTCCTTCTGGACGAGAGCGAGGGCGTGGGCCTCTCCACGACGAAACGCCGGCTCGACACGCTCTACGGCGAAGCGCACGCCCTCGAACTCGGCCCCGCCCCGGACGGTGGGGCGCGCGTGACAATCCGGATTCCGTGCAGTCCGCGGGACACGCTGTTCCCGTCCGAGACGCAGCGGGAGGCCCCTGCGGCCCCGGCCCCAAGCGCATAGCCCCGGGCCCGCACCGAGCACGCGCGGGACCGGACGACGCGTACCCACCTGTCTACTCGTGCACGCGCCCCTCCACGCTCGTACCGCTCAGACGCCACAACACACAGACCCATGCCCATTCGTGCCCTCATCGTTGACGACGAGCCGCTTGCCCGCACCGGGGTGCGTCAGCTTGTGGAGCCCCTCGACGACGTGACCATCCTCGGGGAGGCGACCGACGGGGACGAGGCGGTGCGTCAGATCGAGGCGCAGGCGCCCGACCTCGTGTTTCTCGACGTGCAGATGCCCGAAATGAGCGGGCTGGAGGTCGTGCGCGAGGTGGGGGTGGAGGCGATGCCGCTCACCATTTTCGTAACGGCCTACGACCAGTACGCGCTCGACGCCTTCGAGGCCCACGCGCTGGACTACCTGCTCAAGCCGATCGAGGAGGACCGCTTCGAGGAGGCCATGGAGCGGGCGCGTCAGCAGCTCCGCCAGGTGGAGGCGGACACGCTGAATGAGCAGCTCCGGGGGGTGCTTCGGGAGTATGCGGATGCGGGGGAGACGGGCGGCATCGAGCGCTTCACGATCCGGAGCCGGGACCGCATCTATTTCGTGGACGCCGAGGACGTGCAGTGGATCGAGTCCGAGGGCGATTACGTCGCCCTGCACGACGGGGACGACGCCCACCTGGTCCGGAAGACGATGAAGAAGCTCGAGGAGCAGCTCGATCCCGATCAGTTCCTGCGCGTACATCGCTCCTACATCGTAAACGTGGAGCACATCGACGAACTGCGTCCCCTCGACCACGGCACCTACCAGCTCCGCATGGCGAACGGCACGCCCCTGAAGACGAGTCGCGGCTATAGCGACAACATCGACGCGCTGCTCGACGCCACGGGCTAGAAGAGAACGACCATCGCCATTCGCCAGAACCCGCCTATCGTCTACACCCCCATGAACGCGCATCTTGCCGTGGTCGGCCGCCGGTCCTCCCACCCCGTGGAAGGGTCGGACCGATCCCCACTTGACCTGACGGATACCGCCCTGCCGACCTCGGTGCACGGAACCGAGGCGCGGCGGCTCTTCCGGGCCCTCGACGACGCCCTCCGCGAGATGCGGATGCGGCAGGCGCAGGCCCCGGCCGACGCCAAGTCGGCACTGCGGCTCGGGCTCATCGTAACGGCGGAGAACGGAACGGCCCTCGACGTGCACACGGCCTCGACGAACCTCCGCACGGTGGACCTGGACAATTCGGACGACCGCGAGACGGTGCTCGGTGAGCTTCGGGATCTGGAGCAGGAGTTCCTGGCGGGCGGCTGAGGCCCCCGGGGCCACGTTCCTCGTAACGAAGTAGTGGGAAAGGGGCGCCTGCGGGCGGACGAGACACTTGGGGCGAATCACCAGCGAAGGCCGGCGGTGCGGTTCCAAGTAGGGCACTACCTCACGACGCCCGCTCGCACTGCACGCCGTTCCGCTTAGGTCAACCGCACACGCCATGGCCGATTCCCACGCCACGCACTCCGAACGCCTCCCCAACGGATACGTCGAAAAGACGGACGGACGGGTGGCCCCCAAGGACCTGGTCTGGGATTCCTCCGACGCGGAATTCAGAGAGGTCGAACGAGGAGACGCGGCCTTCGGGGCGAAGCTCGACGGGTTCGAGCGCGTCGCCACGCCGGCCTACTGGGTCACGTTCGACGGAACGACCGGCATCGTCTGGGGCGTCGGCACGTCCCCGGAGGAGAGCCTGCGGACGGCCAAGTTTGAGGCGTTCGGGGACGACCACGGGGCCGTCGGGTACGAGTTTGCCTGCTGGTGCGAGGAGATGAGCACCCGGGTGTGCTCCGAAACGCTGTACGAGAAAGTGAATGACGAAGGCCAGCTTTCCATTTCGGAGGACCGCCTCCGGAAGCACATCACCATGACGTAGTCTCGTCTGACGTAGTCTCGTCGCGGGGCGCCCGTCCCGCATCGCAGAAGAACGGGCGGCCCGAATGCGGGAGGGAGCCGGCCGGGGGGCAGAGGCGGAATGCGAGAAGCGGCCCCATCGATCTCCGCTGCTCGGGCATTCGTCGCACCACACGGCCGGTTCGTCGAAGGACGGGCATCACGGACGGGCAGAAAGCATACGGGAGAGGCGCACGACACGACGCTGCCGCGTGTGCCGCTCTTGTCTCCTGAATGATCCAGGCCGTCATGACTGCCCGTCGCCCACCGTTCTGGGGGCTTCTCCTGCTCGTCGCCGCCGTGGGACTCGCCGGCTGCGAGCCCTACATGAGCCTCACCGACCGCATTCCCACGCAGACGCGGCAGGCGACGGCCCTCCTTCCGGAGGCGCCCCGCTTCGCCGGCATGGTTGACCTGGAAGCGGCGACCGGGCAGCTTGGGGTGTGGACGGAGATGGATCTGCAAGAGCAGCTTCAGCAGGCAGAAGGCACCCGCCTGGGGACGTTCCTGGACGCGACGGGCATGGCGCCGGAGACGGACCTGAAGGCAGTATACGGGGCGGGCGGCCGCGGCCAGTCGTTCAGTGCAGTGGTGTTTGCGGACCTGACGCCGTCTCAGATGGACCGGTACCTGGACCGCGTGCCGGAGGCGGGCCGCGCAACGACCTACCGGGAGGTCCCCGTCTACCACCTCGTCTCGGGGACCCAAACGGACGAGGCCTCCGCCCCCGACACCCTCACGATGGGGTTTGTGCGCGACGGGGTGATCGCCGCGGCCCCGGACGCCGGGCGCGTTGAGGCCATGGTGGACCGACACCGGAACGCGGCGACCGGCCTCCGGGGCAACGAGTCGTATATGACGCTCGTGGAGCGGGTGGGCCACGGCAGCACGGCGTGGCTCGTGGGACGCGACGTCCTGCAGACTGCGCTCCGCGACTCCACGGCGGGACGGGGCGACACGACAGAGGGGGCGTCTGATCCCAACGAGGCCGGGCTCCAGCGAATGCTTGGGGCCTGGGCCGACCGCACGCTGGGGATCGACGACCCCTCGTCCTTTGAGGCCCCGGACGACAGTCGGTTTGAGCGACTGCGGCGTCAGGTGCGCGAGCAGGCCGTCTCGATCACCCTGAGCGCCGAGTCGATGGAGGGGGAGGCGTACCTCACGATGCGGGACGAGACCAGTGCCGCCAACGTCGTGGACGTGTCCAAGGGCGTGATGGCGGCGCTCCGGCTGTCCGGGGACGACGCAGAGAGCGACGGCCTGCGGGGGGTGCTCAACGAAGTAACCATCG
>ERZ1034509.100-NODE-100-length-11598-cov-30.068353_pt1 | contig 11598 bp, 10 predicted proteins | sample MGYA00520682_ERZ1034509 | MGnify/ENA primary metagenome ERZ1034509 (study PRJEB33760, sample SAMEA4777697) | hypersaline lake metagenome | biome: hypersaline environment; feature: brines | place: Spain | collected 2014-08 | depth 0 m ...
CCAGTTACCGGCAATCTGAGTGACTCCCCTTTGCTGCATCTGAGCCTGAGCCTGATCTACCCCCTTATTTCGGGCTAGTTGCGCGTTTGAGCTGTGATTGTAATCATGACTCTGCTGAGTTGATGCATGTGCATAATTACGCATGAATATGAGCACGGATGCGAACCGGATAGCGCGTGGATGTGTCGCAAAACTAGTTGAAAACGGTGATAAGTGATATTTGGATATCCACGCCCCCACACACGCACTCTGCGTGGTGCGAATGTGTGTAGATGCCGTGACCGGCAAACAAGGGTGCATATTATACGCTGCAGTCCCACCGTGTTAATGATTCTTGATTTGGATTCTCACCGGAGGCGGTTTATTGATTGCACCGATAATCGTAATATGGCAACTCAGTCGTGCGAGACGTGTGGACGACCTGTCCGTATTGCTGGTGGGATTGGTGATCTGTGGTCATTTGAGACTGACCCGACTGGTGGAATGACAATTGAACTCGATGATGGCGGCGAATTCTTTCTTTGTCATGACTGTATCGGACAACTCCCAAGTGACCGAGTCGTAACAAGCGATGACATCAATAAACTATGACTGACTCAGATTAATATCTGTTTAGAAGACTTTTATACACTAATAACGGAACACATCTGTGGATCCGGATCGAATCCGAGAATCGTTCCCAGCTTCTTCATTCCGCGGTATGCAAGCGGAAGCAATCAGCGATATTCGTGATGCTTTCGCTGCAGGAAATAGTGTTGTCCTTGTACGTGCACCCACAGGTAGCGGCAAGTCGCTTTTAGCACGAGCGATCGCCGGTGGTGCACGCACAGTGACTGATGCTAAACCTTCTGATGCAATTAATTCGTACTATACCACCCCGCAAGTATCACAACTTGATGATGTTGCTGCTGACCCATTATTGGATGATCTAAATATCATCCGGGGAAAATCGAATTATACATGCATCCTAAACGGAGAAACCGAGACGCCTGTTGATCGTGCTCCGTGCGCTCGTGAGAAAGGATATGACTGTTCGGTTCGACATCGCTGCCCATACTTCTCTGACCGGGCAATCGCCTCAAATCGCCGAATCGCTGCCATGACTCTTGCATATTTTATGCAGACAGCAGGCTCAGATGTCTTCAGGCGGCGTGATGTTGTTGTTATCGACGAAGCACACGGATTACCTGAGTGGGCAGAAATGTATGCAACAGTCAATCTTCAGTCTAACACAATTCCAATCTGGGATGATATAACTGTCCCTGACCTCACAGCCGAATCAGATCCACTTGACCGGACGATTCGATTCGCCGAAACGGTCATTGAGGCATGTAAACGCGCTACTGATTCATTAATCAATCGTGATGAACTAACCCCGACTGAGGCCGCCCATCGTGATCGACTACAAGAGATCCGCTCAGAATTACAATGGTTTATTTCCGATGCCCGCGACCCACAAAGTCCAACAACGTGGGTTATTGATCAAGATGATACCAACAATGACGTCGCAATCAAACCACTTGATCCCGCTCGGTATCTTTCACATACTGTCTGGAATAGAGGGAATAAATTTGCATTATTATCTGCGACGATCTTGAACAAAAACGCATTCTGTCGCGGTGTTGGGCTTGACCCTGCTGAGGTCGCACTTGTTGATGTCGATCATACATTTCCCGTCGCAAATCGACCACTATATGATGTCACATGTGGTAAAATGACATATAATGAGCGCGATGAGACACTCCCGGCGGTTACTCGCATGCTTATACGACTGATGGCAGCACATCCAGATGAGAAGGGACTCATCCATTGTCATTCATACGCGATACAATCGTCACTTCGCCGTCGTCTTGCAGAGTTAGGAGTTGAATCACGAATTCAAACACATGATACCACTGACCGAGATGAATCGCTCCAAGCATGGCTTAGCACCGACAGTCCAGATATATTTCTCTCTGTGACGATGGAGGAAGCACTTGACCTGCAGGGAGATCTTTGTCGTTGGCAGGTGATCTGTAAAGCGCCGTATCTCAATACAACCGACTCGCGTGTAAGTCGCCGACTTTCAGACGGAAAGTGGTCGTGGTACCGACGCGTGGCACTTCAGACAGTTATCCAAGCGTGTGGTCGCATTGTTCGTTCACCAGATGACTATGGAAGCACTTATCTTGCTGATTCGTCCCTACTGACCTTATTCAATAACGCGCGAAATGAAATGCCAGCGTGGTTTCGTGAGCAGGTTGACCGTATTTCAACACCGGCATTACCCACATTCGAGGAAGCAATAAATACTGTCGGGCGTGCATCCACAGCGGGAGTTAGCTCACCGTCGACGTCGACAGCCCAATCAGATGACCATTCAAAACATGCAAATTCAAATAATAAGACGAATTCTGAGGATCGTCGTTCTGCTCACCCGCTGAGTGATGTTTGGGGAGAAAACTGACATTTCTCTTGTATTGAGCAGACATGTATATTATCTTTGTTTCTTCACAGAACCAATGCTGCCCCATATGCGACAGAGGAGCCGATCATTAATACAACCAGTAACAGTGCGAGTATTTGTTGCCGATCCATATCGTATGCCAGTATAATTTGCAACAGACTTGAGGATAACTACTGCGATGATCATCGGTAAATCATAGTTATATTTTATTCCTACAGATAGCAAGGCGAGTGTCTCGGGGTTTGTCCCCAAGGTACTTTAGATGAAATCATCTCGAGCAGTCCTCTTTTACCGCTTGTATAAAGAAGTCTGATCCGTACTCGTAGTTCACCCTGTATTTGCTCCAATTATGTGCATATTTATAACTAAATATTTACGGTATAAATCAGAAATATTATATGCGTTTGTTTAATTTTGATTCTTTTTAATTAGTTAATGGTATCCTTTCTCACGGAATAGTTAATATACATCAAGTTATAAATTTAAATGAGAGCGTAATGTACACCCATAGACTAATGACGGCACTAACACTGTATCAGAGCGGAACATTGACCCTATCACAAGCAGCTTCACACGCAGGTCAGTCCCAAGATACATTCATCACAACGCTTCAGCGACGCGGAATTCCGATTAGAGAGCATATCAACCTACCACAGCAGTATCACGCTGGTTAATTCACCTTCTATCTTGAAACTACGCTAAGAAGTGAACTTCCCCGAGCTACTCAGTTGTCGGAGACAGGTTCTATGACGGCCGGGTTTCCACCGAATATTGACTCACATTCCGATTGTGTTCCAACTCGGAGAGAGTTATTCGCTGTGGGGGACCACAGCTCTCACTAGACTCTCTTTATTAAACATCTTGATTGAGAGGTTGAGCTTACTTGTTCGAACTGTGGCGAAACGACAAAAACGGAAACGGATATTATTGCCGTCTGCTCTAGCGGTTTGAATGATTTCCACATTAGACAATCAAAGCATGTCAGACCACAAAATCAATATTACTGTTATGATTGTCGGGCGTATCCCTTGCTACTCGTTCGTTTCACTCACTCTTTGAGGAAGTGGTGTTACCATCGACTATGATAAAATGTTCTTAAGTGCTGATAATTGCGGATCTGAATTTAATGGACTCAATGTCTTTGAGGTGGAGTCCCCTTCATTAAGAAGTAATCCATAAGCGAGTGGGTGGGGAGGGGTCATTGACCAAGCACTTAATCAGAGCCAGTGTAATTCTCAGCAGTAATGTTGGTATGAGTATGTGACTTCTCCCACGATTGAAGTCGTGAGCTTTCTCCTCGATTCCGTGTAATTCGTGAACAATAGTAGATCGATCACTGAGGATCTGTTGACTCAGTCTTATTATTTATTTTTACCATTGATGTTGGAAGCACATACAGCCCTTGATGACTCTTAATAACTGGAACAGTCGCTGCATCAGGGTCAACATATGACGGTCGGGCAACTGTCTTTGATTCATATGTTTCTGGATCAAGCACCTGCATCGCATACGTGTCTTCGAACGCGACCACTGTTGTTTCGGTAGCATCATCAACCGTTCCAATATGCTCTGCATCCGGTGCGATACCATCTTCAAATGACGCCTCATATGAATCTCCTGTTGTTGCTCGGACACCCTTCAGATTTCCCTGTACACTTCGGACAACGACCGGACCCTCCTCATCAGCAGGTTCAATTACGTCTCCAGGGGTAAATTCTGGCAGTCGAACTGCATATGTCACCCGATAAACTTCATTTCCATCTCCATCTTCAGTCACAAGCGTTGGATACTCTGATACACTCCCTCCAAGCTCACGGACAATCTGTGCTGCAACACCGCTGCCTAATTGATTGGTTGATATTTTGATATCCGTCCCATCATCCGTCGTTGTTATTTCCGAGATGAACGCATCTCGGTCGCCAGTTGCCTTACGATCTGCAATATATGATTCAGCGATTTCGACACCGCGCTGCTGTTCAGTTGCTGTTGGTGTTCGTTCACGTGCACGTACTTGCACGATGCTTGCATAGTATCCACCAGCGATCCGTCCACATCGCTGACAAGTTTGCCGAGAGATAAGGACAGGAACTGTAATACGCTCTTGTTGATGCGTTCCGCGGACAACTCCGCTAAATGTACAATGCATTCGAATTGTATTTTCATCAACTTGCTCGGGTTCGACACCCCACTGGATCTCTTCAGCGGAGAGATGTACACCAAGTGATTCGGTTATTCGGTCGATTGCAACCTCAGTGTAATCATCCGCATCAACGTCAACCCACTGACTCCCATCTTTGACTGCACCACATCTCGCACATACTTGCACTTCAAGCCGCTCAGGTGCGTCAATTAATTCGAAGTCCGCAAAATAACAATCATTACAGAGGACAGCGTCACGCTCATGCGGAGCACCTGGACGTGATGACGGCTGCTTGGAAATAACATCACCACATCGCGGGCAGAATTCTCCAGAACTCATTGATATATATAATCTATAATCTATCAATGCGGTTAATCATTATCAGTCTGCACGATATCTTATGAGTATCAATAAATTAATTGACATTATCCCGGCGCTAAAGCGCGAGGATTCCTCGAAGGGGATATTCAGGTTGCGCGCTTCCTCGGGGTTCAAATACACTTTCGCGTGACCCGTCGAAGGTTGCCACCGAGTTGTGACCAACGGTGTGCGTTCCAGCGCGTGTAGTCCTGTCAATGGGACCTTCCTCCCCGCATACAGCGGGCGTCAAAGACGGCTGGCTATTCAACCAGCGAGGTAGCACGGTTCGCGTCAGCCGAACTGCTACGCCGTGCATGGTTCTCCCTCACGTTGTGCAATATTCTCTGAAGCGTTCAGGTCGGCATGTCGTCCAGGGTTGCACTCCGAATATAAAAAGTGATCTTCATCACGAGTTCCAATTGAACCACATTCTGAACATAGTTTGCTGGTACGGTACGGGCCAACCTCCTCGACGCTGATACCAGCACGTTCTGCTTTGTACGTGATGAACTGTTGGAGTTGATAGAAGTGCCACGAGTGGATGCCTGACCACGAGCTATTCTTGCGGATACCTCCGAGTTCTTTCAGTTTGATGACTGGATTCTCAAACTGTTCCGCGAATGTGATGAGGCGACGTGAGAGTTTGTGATTTAAGTCCTTGATTCGACGCTGTTCTTTGTCACCCACACGGTTGCGTGCGCGAAGCGCACCCGCTTGTTGGAGCGAATCGCGTAGGGAACGATATTTGCGCCGAACGTACTTTGCCTTATCACCTGACACCAGCATTGACTCATCTTCATCATAAGCCGTTGCAGCGAGAATATGTCGTTCGCCAATATCGACACCGATGGATGTCCCATTCGACGTGTCGGTATCGTACTCGGCGTTGAATGTACAGTACCAGCTGTCGCCACGACGGTAGACCTGTAGACGGGATTTGTCGGCGTCACCTTCGACCAGTCGGTCTACGGAATCGGCAATATCGTCGTACACTTCAATAGGCGTGTACCAACACTGAGAAACACACGGGAATCCGATGACGACTGTGCCGTTATCGGTTGTGTCGATCTCCCCGTTCTGGTTGTTGACTGCGAACGGTTGGCTCTCTCGGTATTCAACTTCCCCATCTTTGCTGTGGTCAGATTTCGCTTCTCGAATGGCTTGGTCCTGAATAGCCGAGTGAACCGTCTCGGGGTCAAGCCCCGAGGCTTCCTGTTTCGATGACGCGCTTTGCAGACACCGAATGGGTGTCCGTAGGGAGCGCAGTCTCCACAGGCGTGTCTTCGGGCCATTCCAGCCCTACTTCAGAAAAACCGCGTTGCAGGACATTCATCGCCGCATTCGCGTCACGATCACACTCAAACCCACATGACGGGCAGGAGTGTTCACGTACCCAAATCGGCTTTGCTGTTTCTACACCACACGACGCACATTCTTTCGTCGTTCCCTCTGATTTGATCTGCACGACGTGACAGCCGTACAGACCGGCCTTATACTCGAGCAGTGTAATGAACTGTCACCACGCTGCATCTTGCTTGTTGCGAGCATTGTGCGACTGCTCCAACATTCCCTTTACGTCCAAGTCCTCGACGAACACCGCGTCGTACTCACGGACGAGCCACGTCGTTATTTTGTGCTGGTAGTCCAACACTGTCCGACGGATGTGCCGCTTCAGCTTCGCTACTTCTCGCCGTTGTTTCTCGTAGTTGTTCGACCCTTTCTGCTTCCGTGAGAGTTTGCGTTGTTCGCGGCGCGATCGCTCGTAGTCGTCTTCGAGATCAAGCCAATCCACGGTCTTCCCATCGGTTGTGTGGATGTAGTTGAGAATACCGAGATCAATCCCAACGCTGTTGGTTGTGTTGAGAGACTCCACGTCGGGTTTCTCAGGAAGGTCAGCGTCGTCGGTTTCGAGCCCGAAGCAGACGAACCACTCACCGGTTGTTTCCTTCTTGATGGTAACTTCTTTGATGTCCGCTTCGTCAGGGATTTCGCGGTGGTAGCGGATCGGGATGTCTCCGATTTTGGAGAGCCAGAGTGTCGCGTGTCGGCCACTCGTGTTTTTGAGTTCGAAGCCAGACTGCGAAAACGTCATACTCTGAAACTCCCGTGGAGACTTCCACTTGAGCTTCCCGACCTTCCGACCGTTCTGTTTCTGCTCGGAGAGTCCGTCGAGGTTCTGGTAGAATCGTGTGACGGTTCGTTGCAAAGCCTTCGAATTGACTTCTGAGAAGACAGGGAACTCGTCTTTCCAGCCGGGAAGTCGGTAGTGGTGTTTATACGCGGAGCCGATGTCATCGGCGTCAACGTTTTCGTACTCGTAACGGGTGTAGTTGTACGCTTGGCGATGAATGTCGATGTGATGTTCCAGTTCAGCCGCTAGCTCTTGTGTCGGGTATGCATGGTAGCGGTGACTGTACTCCATCGCTGTCCTTTGATTAGACATGTATTGAATTAATGGTTTGTATCACGCGTTGTCGGATTCAACCCCGGGGTCATATCAAAGCCCCGGGGCATTCTCCTAGACCGCCTGTAAAGTGCGTTATCAATGCTGGATGTGGTCACGGACTTACCAAAATTACCATTTTCCCATCCGTTGATACAGAATTGTTTGGTATCACGGTAGAGACGAGTGCCCTGTTGCCACTCTTTCCGCCGTGAAAGGGATGGGTTGTGGAACTTCGCGGTGACAGTTACCATGACCACTACAATTGTAATTGTTTGTTGTAGGTCAGATATCTGTTGGAATATCAGACAATACTATCGTCGGTAGTTTGTATCATCGACTATCGGATTCATCCCCGCGCTTCAGGGCTGTCTTTTACCCATAAGTTCGTGGAGTCATAACCGGACGTGTCAGACGCTCTCAGAGATATTTTGAACTCAGCAAATCGAGGCGAGAAGCGATTCAGACAGTGATACCGGCTGTGGGGGTGACAGAACGCCGGTAATCAACTCCACTACAATTGTTCCAAAGAGGTGTTGAAACTATAGATACCAGGATTTCAGTCGTGCTCGCCGATCCCGTTCCGCTGAAATCCTGACTCGATTTGTGGGTAAGAGACAGCCCTGAAGGGCAGGGCTTTCTCCTTGAACTTCTGTAATCTATCTGCGACACCGTTTATTACGTTCAACACGTATTACATATATGGACTGGAAAACAGACTGGGGACTACGTGGCAGAATGGCTCTAACAATGTTCCTTCTGTTCGCCCTATACCTGGTCTTCGTTGGGGCGCTGTGGTGGTCGCGGTCACTTATATTCCTCCCATTGATGGGAGTGTTTGTACTTGCACAGCTCTTCTTCAGCGATAAGCTTGCGCTTTACAGTATGGGGGCATCAAAAGTCTCCGAAGATGAATATCCTGAACTTCACACGGCGATTAATCGACTCAGCCAACAGGCTGATCTCCCAAAGCCAGATGTTGCAGTTGCTGACTCACGGGTTCCGAACGCATTCGCAACTGGACGTTCGAAAGATAGTGCAACAATCGCTGTAACGACTGGACTACTGCGTTCACTCGATCAAGATGAATTATCAGGCGTTCTCGCGCACGAACTTGCGCATATAAAGAACCGTGATGTTATGATAATGACAATTGCGTCATTCCTTTCGACAGTCGCATTCATGATTGTCCGAATAGGATTCTGGTTTGGCGGTGGACATGAACGAGAGGGTGGCAGTCAAGTGCTTATTGCCATTGTTGCATCTCTCATCGTCTGGATTGTCTCATATTTCCTTATCCGTGCACTCTCCCGATACCGTGAGTATGCCGCCGACAGAGGTGGAGCGATTATTTCGGGACAACCATCAGCTCTTGCGTCAGCACTGCTGAAAATTGATGGTCGGATGGAAAATGTTCCGCGTGAGGATCTCCGCGAACAATCAGAGATGAATGCGTTCTTTATTGTTCCGGTGAAAAGCGATCTTATTGGACGGTTGTTCAGCACTCACCCCTCGACTGAGCAGCGTGTAGAACGCCTTCGTGAACTCGAACGTGAACTGGAAACACGATGACGCGAAATAGCATAAACGATAAATAACTGATGGGTCTGTTTGATACGATACGATCTGTATTCGGAACAAACGCGGCTGCAGATGCAACCCGCGATGCTGATCCTGAGGATCTCTTCGGCATGAGCACCGCATATATGACGATGGGTGCGGATCTTGGCTTCGATTCTGTTGGTTCAGCTGCGCTGTGTTTCTCAGGCGTCGATAGTACTGACTTTGCCGATACTGTCAGCGATGTTGAGGCGATTCTTCGTGCTGGCGGTGAAGAAACAGGAACAACCTTCGATCTTCATGAAGATAGTCATGGATGGGAATGGGTCATTCTTCAAGATGATAATCCAGAGGATCTTGTCACAAGTATCCATTTTGCGGCTGATGAGTTTATCGAGCGTGGATACGGATCGCGATTACTCGCGGCTGTCTTTGGGTTTGAAGATGCTGGCGAGCGTGCATACTGGATTTACTCATTCCGCCGTGGTGCGTACTATCCATTCGCACCACGGTCTGGGAATAACCGTGATCAACAACTTGAGTTCAAACTTGAGTCGGTCCTCACTGGTGAACTGACCATTGAAGATGATGAGTCATACTGGTATCCGATGTGGCCTGACGCTCGTGGCGGTCATCCGTGGCAATAACGCTGATCGATATATAAACCACGTTCAGATACGAAGTAACGCTCACTGAACCACTCACGAACCTGGGAACACTTGTTTGAGTGCCTCGTCTTGAGTGGGTGATAATCTTACGAATTGATGACTGGGTGACCGAAGCCACGGAAACTTGATCTGTTTTTTAGGACCGGGAGATATGAAATCCCGCAGGTAACTGTGTATCAGAAACGTGGAATAAGGATGAGATTTTGTGCGTGATTGATGAATCCATCCGATAGCGCCTATGTATCTTAGATATTTTCATCAGCATGCTAAATCAGTATCAGCTGATTATTTTTGCGAGTAGCGAAATCACTGCTATTTTACTTTCACTATGGTGTTAACGAGGCTTTATGTGGCAGTGGACGTTATGCAGTTATACAATGCCAGAGGATGAACTCGAAGATCTCCCAGGAGTTGGACCAGCGACCTCAGATAAACTCGTTGATGCTGGGTTTGAGAGCTATCAAGCAATTGCAGTCGCAAGTCCAGCCGAAATGTCAAACACCGCAGATGTTGGTGAGTCAACCGCCTCTGATATCATCAACGCTGCCCGTGATGCTGCGGATGTTGGTGGGTTCGAGACCGGTGCAGCCGTTTTGCAACGTCGTGAGGAGATTGGAAAACTCTCATGGAAAATCCCTGAAGTCGATGAGTTACTTGGTGGTGGGATTGAGACGCAATCGATTACTGAGGTATATGGAGAATTCGGCGCTGGTAAGTCACAAGTTACCCATCAAATGGCAGTCAATGTGCAATTACCACCTGAACACGGTGGTCTTGGTGGGGCAGCAATCTTCGTTGACTCTGAGGATACATTTCGTCCAGAGCGTATTGATGATATGCTTCGTGGGCTTGATGATGAGATTATCACCGATCTGCTTGAGCGTCGTGAGATAGAGGGAACTCCAGGTGATGATGAGACGATGAAAGCGCTGTTAGATAGTTTTTTGGATCATATACACGTTGCAAAAGCGTTCAATTCAAATCATCAGATTCTTCTAGCAGAGAAAGCAAAAGAACTGGCTCGTGATAACCAAGATAGTGGTTTTCCTGTTCGACTTCTCTGTGTCGACTCACTAACCGCGCACTTCCGTGCGGAATATGTCGGTCGTGGATCACTCGCTGAGCGACAACAAAAACTAAATAAACATCTTCACGATCTGATGCGAATCGGCGACTTATATAATACCGCTGTCCTCGTTACAAATCAGGTTGCTTCAAATCCTGATTCATACTTCGGTGACCCAACGCAGCCAATTGGTGGAAATATTCTCGGACATACCTCGACATTCCGCATGTATCTTCGAAAATCAAAGAATGATAAGCGAATCGTGAGACTTGTTGATGCACCAAATCTCGCTGATGGTGAAGCTGTGATGCGTGTCAAGGATGCTGGATTGAAGCCTGAATAGCCATATCTGATATAGAATATAATATGGCGGACGGCTCAAACTGCGTGTCTCAGCTGTTTCTTCTCCAAGTAGATGACACGGACAAAATCTTGGACAATCATGTATTCCTACGAGAAAACATACTCAGGGCTTTCAAAATGGCGTACTAGTCGTTATCTAACATCGGTTGAGACACACCCTCAATACATGATGGTGAAAGTGTTTATACAAATGATACGAAGGTTACTGCTGATGTCCACTCGTCGTGAAATGCTTCACTGCAGATTCTCTTGTTAATGATCATCAGGATGACTTCAATTGACCTCCTCCCACGACTGAAGTCCTGACTTTTAATCATAAGTACAGCATCCCAACGTGACGTTTTAGCCGCTTTCAAGCAGGATCTGAGACAAATCCTGACGGACTGATAGCGATTAGTCCAAGTCTTAACCGCCGTGATTATCGGTGTCGGTGATGGGAGCCGCTGAATCCGCGTCATTCGACACCGCCGGTGAAACTATTTGAATTAGTCATCATGAGGCGCCAACCGGGATTACCGATTGGGTCACAGGGACTACTCAAACCGAGTCAAC
>ERZ1034509.101-NODE-101-length-11582-cov-27.597207_pt1 | contig 11582 bp, 10 predicted proteins | sample MGYA00520682_ERZ1034509 | MGnify/ENA primary metagenome ERZ1034509 (study PRJEB33760, sample SAMEA4777697) | hypersaline lake metagenome | biome: hypersaline environment; feature: brines | place: Spain | collected 2014-08 | depth 0 m ...
TTAGACCGAACAGAGAGCGATCCCGACCACTCTGACGATGGCGGCCTGTCCGCCCCGAGCAATCAGGCAGAAATCGGAACCAGTCAGGTGAACGGTCAGTTCTTATACTGAACCGATGCAGATGCTGTGCCTGACTGCTGTCTGCACCACAGAAAGTAACTCCGAGTCCGTCGAAATCTGCCGGACTCCTCGAGGCACAAACAACTCTGGGAGTCCGAACACGACAGAGGATATGAGTACCGGGGGCTGAGATATGGCACTCCCAGCAGTCCCACTCGACTCGCCACAGTCGGTGAACCCCACGCTGATTTTCACCGTGTCGGGGTTCGGTGGGACTGCAAACCTGCAATCTCCACCGCTCCCGCTCCCGCTCCCGCTCGCGCTCAGGATTCCTCCGCGTTCACACGAAGGAGGATGTCAACTACGACGTATATCCTCCCTACTCATGTCTTCAATACCTGTCTCCAATACCCAATAAAATACATTTTTGATTTCCGACAGAGTTGTGCTATTATCGAACACGAACAATGCCGCGTTTGAATATGAGTGTATTCGGAATAATAAGTTCCTCATCTTCATTCTCAACATGTGTAACAAATAAGTCAATCTCCTGTACAATGCCGCGAGTGTCACCAATTTCAACCTCATCACCAATTGCATATGGTTGATGTAACAGAAGATATGTGCCGACCGCAGCTGACTTCAATAAATCGACAAAAGCAACAGCAGCAAAAGCAACAACAGCAAAAAGATATACAGCGAGCAAGACCACCAACGCAAGCGTGGCAACTCCTAACTGTGAAAGTGCAACGAGTGCAGCGATATAGAATGTGGTAAATTTCGCTAATCGAGAGATAATAGTTATTTCAGGAAGCTTAATTTGTCTTAATCGCTCATCAACAAAGAGCTCTACTTTGTCACCAATAAGAATACCAGTCAGGACGACAAGCAATGCAACAAATACGCGAGGGAGAAATTGAACGGCTTCTTGCCAGAGTGCAGTTCCATATTGTAAATCAGTGACTGAAAGCGATCCGACGGCTCCGACGGCGATGATAAAATACCTAACAATTCCACTGATGAGATTGACCGTCGATGTCCCGAACTCTTGTGCCGTTCGTTCAAGTGCTGTCCCTTCGATGACAGTCGGGATATTGAGCTGTAACAAGAGGCGTGTGGTTATTCTGCCTGTAATAACAGCAGCAACCACACTAGCGATGAAGACGAGAATAGCAACCCAGATTGCCTGCGGGACAGCAGCCACGAAGTCACGCGCCACAGGCGGGAACGATTGTAGTACCCACATGAGAATGACTATTAGTATACCTCAGGATCAACCTCAAAGATGAGCTCTCCACTTTTGAATGCGCGGACAAGTCCATCAGATTCAGATAACACAATTGTCGTTGAGTTTGTCTCACGCGTGATTGCCGCACCAGCCATGTGCCGTGCACCAAGTCCCTTCGGGATATCGACTCCCTCAGCTCCTGGCTCCAAATACCGGTATGCACTGACAATCTTTCCTGAATCTGAAACAATGAATGCACCATCAAGTCGTGAGAATTCTTTGAGCATTACCTTCACAATGGGATCACCGACATGAACATGTGATTTCTCAAAGGGATTGTAACTTAGTGGACGTGATTTATTCATTACCTTTCCTGCATCGCCAACAACAAATAGTGCTCCAACTGGTTTGCCTTTCTGACCTTTTTTACCAAGCTCAATAGCCACATTAAATACATCTCGAATGACGCTTGAATCAGCTCGCGAGTTAACAAATAAATCATAGATACCTGATCGAATTGATTCACCAACCTGGACGCGAACAAGAGAGTCTGGACCATCGTCAAAAATACTGAGATTGCAAACAACAGCGTCACCTTCCGCGACGATTCCAGATTCTATCGCTCCTTCAATCCCAAATCGAATTTGATCGCGAGCGTCATCAAACTCGATTGGTAATTCAATATACGTGGCGGCATTAACATTATTTTCAGGAGCAACAACGATGATTGGATACTCAAGATCTGCATTAATAAAACGCTCATATCGCGATCCAGTTGGTGAAAACATCACAAGACCTTGGATATCAGCTATAATATCATCTACTAGGTCAGATAGCACCGCCATATGTTACTTCTATGCAATGTGTTTATAAATGATTATGGGTATAACACGGCAATATTGAGTACCACTTTTTTACACTGAATTAAATCGAGTTGTCCAAGTGCGCGGGACAGGATTCGAACCTGCGGACCTCTATAGGACAGCGTCCTAAGCGCTGCGCCTTTGACCACTTGGCTACCCGCGCACATTCGTTAGTTAATCAGCGTCCAAATCAAACTGTCGTTGTCGTCATAATCTACAAGTCGTGCGAGGCGAGTGACTCGGGGCTTGTCCCCAGGGTACCTTACACCGATTTGTTATGAGAAAGCTCAATGTTTAGTCGTGCTCTATCGTGTCAGCTATGCGATTCTCTCACGGCTGACACTGTTTGCTTCTCAAGCAAACGGGGGAAAGCACTAATTTACTTCTAAACGAATTGTTTCGGGGTCACATCTATCCACGTTTTGAGGTGTTCGTCTTACTCACCTTGTCGAATCGACGAATTTCCTGATCTTTCGCACCCACCTGCTCTATTCACTTTCAGCGGCAAATGATTGAACCCGCAGGGATTGAGTCAACATCAGGGTGAATTTGATCTGAACAACAGTGGTGAGAGTTTTTTATTTCGGCAGATAAAGATGAGAGACCCTGCGACGTTCTATTCATATTGCTTGATACACAATACAACATTATATATGTACAGTGCTCGTGACCGGGTTGAGAATGAGTCATGGCTTGAAGAGATTCGAACCGCTGCAGTAACGCTTAATCTTAGCAGTGAAACACAAACTGTTGCTGAGGATTTGTTTCTTTCACAAGCCCCAGATAGTGATCGTTCAAAGCGGGCTATTGCCGCTGCGAGTTTGTATGCTGGGACACTTATTACAGGTTCAGAGCGGTCTCAAAGCGCAGTTGCAGATGCGATGAACGTGACAAGACTCAGCGTTCAACAACACTGGAAAGGGATTCTCAATACGGCTGGATTCCAGCCACCATCGTGGTGAGAGGAATGTTGGATGATAGAGCGTCTGAAACTGGACTTATCAGACAGTTTAGAAAATATACATTGTGAATTGCCTCGGGATCGAACTCCGAGGCGCTCTGCCTGCTATCTTGGTAGAATTAATAATTACGAGGGTAAGTCTCCTTCCTCAAGGAGAGTGAAACGAACGAGCAGGGAAGGGATACAGCCGTGCATTATCTTGCCAAGAGATTACTAGCATGCCTTCTCGTGGTAAATTATGATGAGCAGTATTCATCAGACTGACTTAGAATGGGATACTAACCACGGTCAGCCTGAGTTATCATTGTCACTATTAAGTAGGGCTGGGACAGTCCGACTCCGAGCGTCGGTGGAGACTGGTATCACTGTGGATATGCGTCATCCGGACGTACCGCTTGCAAATACCGTCACAAAAGCAGAAAGTCTGATGCGAGAACACGGAAGCCCCACCCTCAACAGAGCGATAGCGGAGTCGGGTGGGGTAGTTCACGATGTTCGATTGCAAGTCATTTGCCTCGCGTAAAGACGGCATCTGTGCTATCTGTTGCATACTAACTCACTACTCAGCACCACAGTCATCCGCTGGTCGGGTCGATGATCGTCCACTTCGATGAGGTGTTAGACGCCCATGGCGGTCAATTTCGCCGCGAACAATTCGTGTTGAAGAGATTCGTCTACCATCATCGGCGTATACGTGTTCTACTATTTCGACAGTGAGTGGATCAAGACCGCGCTCTTGACGAATTTCATTAATTCGTTCAGCACCCGTTTGTGTCTCTGGGGAGACAACGATAGCATCAAATCCTGGTTCAGTCGCAATTCCGGTTGGTTTCTTCAATGGATGGATTTCAAATTCGCGGTCATGCGCTTCCGCAAGTGGTTCTAGCTCTGCAATAAGAGAGTAGCGGCGATCAGTGAACGGCTTAACATACCGATCTACCTGTCTTGTCTTTGGCGCAAGTTCATTGCTTGTGAGTCCAACAGTGAGATCCCCTAATTCGAATGCCCGCTCAAAGAGGGCTCGATGACCGTCATGAACCGGGTCAAAAGTCCCACCCAGCGCCACATGCATAATCAGTAGATAGCTTGCCATGGGTAAAAATGTAGGAGCATATTCGATTTTATCAAAAGAGCCCAGGCGATATTCAATCAGCCTGCTCTCAATTCGAGTTCCGAGACGACCAGTGCGTTATACAAGCGATGTGCTGACTGTCCCTCGTCATATCTTTACACAATTGAGGATGCGGAGTCCTATGTGTCCGTATCAAGACATAGCGACTCAAGAAGGGTATCGATATTATCACTTGCATGGAGTCGGCGCTGTTTTTTTGCTCCACCCTCGCGCGCGAGCAGTGTCGTGAGTCCATCAACGCCAAGTCGATTAGTTTCGCGATCGACAAATTCTGAAAGCGTGACGGTCTCCATCGATCCAGGGATAATAAACTCAGCATCGCGACCATACCGCATTGCATGCCATTTGTTCGCATCAAGTATCTCACGGCGGACTTTAGTCCCAGATTCACCATCTGCATACCGAGCGGCAAAGTCCATGACAAGTGCATGGATGTATTCAACAATCGCAACTGTTACTGACGGATCAGCTTGTGCATCTGGTGTGCGAACTTCAACAGTTCCATGCCCGGTATGCGGTCGAACATCATACCATAATTCGCCGCGATCTTTGATTGATCCTGTCTCAACCATTCGTTTCTCGAGTTGGTAATATGCCTCAAAATCCTCGAATCGGGTTGGCATTCCCGTGTTAGGGAGTGCCTCAAATATCTTTGCTCGAGCGGAGGCTAATCCAGTATCAAATCCGTTCCAATACGGTGAATTTGCCGAAAGTGCAAGAAGCGGCGGGAGATACCAGCGAAGTTCATTTGCAATCCAAGTTGCAGCATCGGGATCATCAACACCAACATGAACATGCAGTCCAGCAGTTGTGTTCCGATGCTGTGGATATTGAATTCTGTCTAACTGTGATTGATATCGGGGTTTTTCGACGTGATTACGCTCGCGCCACTTCGCTGTTGGATGTAATCCCGCTGCCGCAATTCGGTAACCATGGTCTGCAGCATGCGTAACAAGTGCATCACGAACAGCCTGTACGGATTCACTGACTGCAGACACATCCTCAAGAAGCGGGGTCTGTGTTTCAATGACGAATTGAAATAGTTCATGATCTAGTCGGTCCGCAAGCACTCCCGCTGGTGGGTGGTTATAATCGTAGATCAATTCCTGAATTCCAGCTGTTGGCTGTCCACTATCATCAACGACGAAAAACTCCTCTTCAACGCCGAGGGTACCCATCCGGTCGAAGGCGTCGGCCGACCCTACGTCCATCGATAGATGCTTTGTGGTCCCCAATTAAATATGTCGCGGGCGAAGGCAACACTAGCGCACGAGAGTTGAGTTATATTCACAATATTCAGGAAACGTGATTTGGAACTTGTATTTATTTATACATAAGCAACCTCGGGCACAGTGGCGCGAAGCTTTTTGTATTTCTCAGGCGTATGCTAGCGCTCCCGCTCGGCAATCGAGCGGATGAGGGTGGGCGGTTTAGGCGCCCTGATTCGAACATGCATTCCAGTCGAATAATCTTGCATTACATATTTGGAGTAGCAACAACGGCTAGATGATCATCGTGAAATCTATCAAGTCGTTGGCGAGTCTGTATTATATATCCCTCACGGAGGGTTGAGATAATTGTATCGAACACATCCTCGGGATCACTAAGAACGTCTTCACTACGAGCTTTAATCATAAGGATGAGTTTTCCATCAGGTGCAAGGAACTGTCGATTGCGGAGCGCAACGGTCGCCTGCCCTCGTGTCGCAACATCTTGAATCAGATACTCAATATCAGTCTCAACGACATGGGCATACGTTTCGGGTTGCCGAGCATCGCACAGGAGCGGAATTAGATTTGGACGGGTCGTCGCAACCTCTAGAAGGTCACGAACAGGACGAGGAGCGAATTCGATAGCATACGTTGGTCCAGCAAAATCTGCAACATGAGAAACGGTTGTCCCTGATGCAGCACCGAGATACAGGATTGATTCTCCTCCTGTCAGACCAGTTTCAATGTCAAGTTTAAACATTGCACCAAGCTTTGACCGCCCAGCATCCCATAGACGCCATCCATCAGTATCACGTGGCTCTCCATATACCGTTGTTCCGTGCGTTGTGAGCCGGGATCGATTATCAAATTGACGTCGTTGAACGCCGTCAGGAAGTGATGATGATGCCTTCATGCAGTGTCCTCTTTATTTCGAGCGCGAATTGTTTCAATTCGATCAGTAAGTTCATCATGAATCGATTGTTTGTGTGTCCCTGAGTAGTGGTCAATCCGCGCAGCGATCGCCAGTTTACCGGCGAAAGCCCGAGCGGCTGATCCTCGATTTGCTGGGTGTGTTCCCCGCACATATTCATGTGTGAATATCGCGCCGTGCTTTGGTGCAGAAGCACGTCCTTCAAGATGTGCAAACAGTGCGTCCTCAGCACCAAGGACCTGAATAGTACCTGCAGGCTGTCTGGCAAGTGATTTGAGTCCTCCTGCAAGTTCAATAAGCCGTGTTGCAAGAACCGGTCCTGCCATCGCCGTGAGATTTGGTGCAACCGTTGCAGCCTGTGTCTCAATATATGTTCGGAGATCATCCCGCTCTTCATACAACATGAGAACCTGAGTAGCGAGTGATGTAAGCCGCGTTTCTACAGGTGTCGAAGGGGTTATATCTGCGAGTTCGCGAACCGTGTCTACGCCTGTATCTGAGTCATCAATGCGTGAACCACCCCACTCGGTTAGTCGCTCGGTGAGTTCATTTGCTGTTCGCTCGACATCATCCATTGCTGTGAGACAGTGTCGAAGTTGACGATCATCTGAGGCTTCATATGACTCGACGGCATTTTGTGTTGCAGTGATTGCAGCATCATGCAGTAATTGATAATACGTTGTAGTATCCTCAACGATCTCTGACTCAACAGCTTGCGTTGGCCAATTCTGTGGATCCTCAGCCGCTCCATTGGTTATTGCTGTTGCTGCCGCATCAATATCATCAGGGTCAATATCGCTAAACCACGCTGGATTGTCAGATTGTTCTTTACTCATGGATAAATTTGAATCCTCACAGACTAAGTTCCCTTCCCCATGGGTGAGTAAGGTGAACAAAGAAGTCGGGGGGTCACTCACAACAGAGTGGAATCAGCTATTGCGAGCGATATTTACTATTATGAGTATTTACATTATGAGTGTTCGTTAATCTTAATATTGATGTGGACATCATAATGCATCATCACTCGTTATGTCGGAGATAGCATACATATTCAGCACAGTTATATCATGATAAGAGTTAACAATGATTCCGACAATAATTGTACTATTATGAGTCAGCGACCACCGTTTGTGTGTGTTGACTGCGGTTCCCGGGTGTCTTCAAGCGCATTCCGGGCTACGTGTCCGGAGTGTGGTGGTAGCCTCACCCCGGACATGGAGACAGCGAGGAACGCTAATTGACTAGATGACAGACCCAACACGTATCAACGCGCTTGCAGTTACAACAGATGATCTTATCACAGCAATTGAGTCAAGTATTCGCGACCGACGTGGGACCGTCCTTCGCGTTACCCCACCATTCACCGGACGAATGCGAGCACGACTCCATGTTGCTGATGTGGATGTCGATGTCGACCATACGGCGAATGATCGTGAACACCATGATGAAACGAGTTACGTAGTTCGACCAAACGATGAGCATGCAGTAGATACCGAGCCAGTGACAATTGACCCGGAACGGTTTATTGATGATGTACCACCGCTTCCAACCGTTGATTCCATAGAAGATAAACTTCGACGTTCGACGACACAATATTCGCAGTCACGCCACCGTGAGTGGTATCAATCCGCTATTGAAACATGGCGCGAATCAGTCTGTGATCGGCGCGTGAATACAGTAATACTTGATTTGGAGAATAAAAAACACTCAGTCGATGTATCGTATCTTGGATGATCATCAGTCATCGTTTATTTCATTTGATGATAGTTAGATCACTCAAATCACATGAACTGCCTCAGGATCACATCAAAGCCTTGTAGCATTCGCCTCGATTTTCTTTGACGTCCTCTCCGCCCTGAAGGGCGAAGATTCCCACGGCACCGAACCGCTGGTTTGGGATGTGTAAGATTTGTAGTCGCCCGATGTGGACGATTACTGGCTGTGCCAACCAGCCGTTACTCCTATCCCGGCATGGGATTCAGAGGTACTTCTTATTGCTCACACCCTCATTCTGGCACGGAAGAGGGTGTCTCCCGCTTGAAATCAGGGAATCCCGATACTGTCCGATTGATTGGGCGGGTAGACCGCCTCGGTTGACCACTGGACGGTGTCAGGTTGCTTAAAACATCCGTTCTGCACGTTGAATGTGGTTCACGGAGGGTTTGTCGGATTTATCCCCGCTGTGAACGGCGGGGCTTTCTCCTCGCACTTCCGTAAATCTGCAACTAGCAAACAAATCTGGTTACCACATGACATCCTCCACGCCGTTCACGGCGCAGTTTCCTCCGTGTGAGTCTCAGTGGGTCTCTGACTCGCCAGAGCCAGAGGCAACATTCCCGTCACGGTATACGGTATTCTGGTCTGTGCGCTGTTGTTTGTGATTTTCATGAGAGCGTGGTGACTCCAACCAATGCGTTTCCAGCACGTCGGTTAACGCCTACGTACAGGCGTACAAGGCGACTGCCTCGGGGCTTGATCTCGAGGGTAAACCGACACCCCTCATCCAAACGCAATGGTTAATCAAGCAGGTCAATAAATACTGAATTGTGATGGTTAGTGTGTTTGGCTGAGAGTCCAATAACATGGGCGGTCAGACATCAAGACTGTCCAACTCAGAGAGGGGTGGGACATTCCAAATCAACGTCGTCCGAGAGATGAAGTCTCTCGTGATCACGAAAATCTTCGATTTTCGAACGACCTGTGGGGACCGGAGCGCTCTGAAACGGCTCTCTCGGTGAGAGTAGGTTTGTAAGTTCTGTCAGAGAAACAGGAAGCCTCGGGGCTTGCCAGCGAGGCAGGTTCACGCTGTGCCAATGCATTCTTTATATAATCGCTCTATCAGGTCTCGGCACACACGATTCACGCCCGCAGTAAACGGCAGGATTCTTTCGCTGCATCAAGATAGTGATCGGCATCCCACCGCTTCAGGGCTGTCTCTTAATTATTAGTTCACTGAGTTTCAAACTGCTGTTTCAGGTACCCTCGAACCCAGTCTGTAATCAGAAGACCGAGGTGAGGACCGATTCGGGCGGGGATATCTGCGGGGTTGCTGAATGCGGATAAACAAGATCAACAGGATCGTTCTATAGTGGTGTTTCATCCGTGGATATCAGGATTTTTATTTGATTCATCGATCTCGACAGCGACTCGATGTGTGGATAAGAGACAGCCCTTCAGTGATGGGAGGAGGTCAAGCTGAGACTGCTTCTCCCAAGAAGTGCGGGGAGATAGCAATTATGTGGGCAATAATTCATTAGTGAGTATCTTTGCATATTATAGGACAGATCACATGTACCGTACCGCCGAAATATACGTCCATTAGTATTGAACGCCGCTTTGTATCCCGATCTTTAATCTCTATCCCGACGAATAGTTTAAATACTTTAGTGTATTACATACGGTAAGGTCTACTGCCAAGGCTCTCCTGTATTCTTGACCGGCCAGCACACGACCGCCGTCCCCATTATGAGTGACACACGCACAAGAGAGTATACCGAGCGAGAATCGGAAAAGCACGACGAGGAAACGGTCGATGATAAGGAAGCTTCGACGACAGAGACAAGAAGGCGGACAGAAACTGAGTCAGAAGTTGAATCAGAATCAGAGACGCATCGTTGTCCTGAATGTAGTGGAAATCTGATCCAAGATGAAGCACGTGGTGAGACAGTCTGTTCTGACTGTGGGCTTGTCGTTGATGAAAATTCAATCGATCGTGGACCAGAGTGGCGTGCTTTTGATAGCGCTGAACGGGATCAAAAATCTCGTGTTGGTGCCCCAACGACGAAATTGATGCATGATAAGGGACTTTCAACGAATATTGGCTGGCAAGATAAAGACGCATATGGAAATGCGTTATCAGCTCGCCAGCGTGAACAGATGCAACGGCTTCGAACATGGAATGAACGGTTCCGAACGCGGGATTCAAAAGAACGTAATCTGAAGCAGGCACTTGGTGAGATCGATCGAATGGCTTCCGCACTTGGCCTTCCAGAGAGTGTTCGTGAGACTGCTTCCGTAATTTACCGTCGAGCACTTGATGAGGATCTCCTTCCTGGGCGTTCAATCGAAGGAGTTGCAACCGCAGCACTATATGCCGCTGCTAGGCAGGCTGGAACTCCACGATCGCTCGATGAAATTGAGCGCGTCTCTCGAGTTGACCGGATGGAATTGACACGAACGTATCGATATGTGGTCAGAGAACTCAAACTAGAAATTGAACCAGCGGACCCAGAGCAGTACGTCCCACGGTTCGCATCTGATCTTGATTTATCAGATGAGTCTGAACGACAAGCACGGGAGTTGCTACGGAATGCAAAAGAAGAGGCGATTCACTCAGGAAAATCACCGGTTGGACTCGCAGCGGCTGCAGTGTACGCTGCTGCGCTGCTCACTAATGAGAAGGTGACACAAAATGAGGTGAGTGAAGTTGCGAACGTCTCAGAAGTCACAATCAGAAATCGGTATAAGGAGCTTCTTGAGGCAGACGGCGCTGGCGTTCTTGCATAGAGTGCCTAATATATAATTGAAGATACTATCACTTTGGGGTTATTTCAGTAGTGAAATTAAGAATCGGATTTTTTTAATTACTTTGATAGAGTATAGAGTTAATTTACATATTGTTTGACGAAGGGACAGAGCGTCGACCAAGTCATGGATTCGAAACTGGTGAAATCGCGTCACAGGCATCACTCTTCAGAACAGTTGCGTCTTGACAATCGATAAGATGTGTGTCTGGTGATCCACATTCATGACAGAATACATATATTTCGGTGTATGATTCAACAGCGTCAGTTATCCGGTTCTGTGTGAACTACCCTGCCCTACCGCGCTCGGGGCTGCTCGCCCCTCGCTTGGTGAGGACAGGGCTTCCTGTTTCTGTGTCGGAACTTGTACCCGACGTGGACACAGCGGTTCCAGACTCCGCAGGCGATTTCCCTTCACAGGCAGTTCGGAGTGTCTCACTCCTCCCAGATGGACACTCGGCCACAACCGACAGTGCACGCTTCTTGTCGCGCTTGAACACCGTTACCGTTAGAGACGTGATGAGCACCGCAATATTAGATTCAACCGTGTGGGTAGTAAAATAAACGTACCGATGAACGCGCAACCAAACTATGCGGCGCTGTATCCCCTCTTTAGCACTCACTCTGTTCGGGCGGTGAGGAAGGGGGCTTAGCGCCTCAAATTAGCTAAAAT
>ERZ1034509.104-NODE-104-length-11401-cov-28.772255_pt1 | contig 11401 bp, 13 predicted proteins | sample MGYA00520682_ERZ1034509 | MGnify/ENA primary metagenome ERZ1034509 (study PRJEB33760, sample SAMEA4777697) | hypersaline lake metagenome | biome: hypersaline environment; feature: brines | place: Spain | collected 2014-08 | depth 0 m ...
GGTAGATCGCTTCCTTCGCAAGGAAGAGGCCTCGGGTTCAAATCCCGACGAGTCCACTCTAATTATATCCGCTGCTTTCAGGTATTTTAGAGATCTTAATTTCATTGAATATGCAGTCACTGGAACTGCGGAGAATTTGTGACGATTTGTGATGGAAGTCATCGCTGACATTGATTTGCGTTTTGTGACCTGGGACAGATAAGATGCGGATACGACAAGGTGTGGTGACGATGGGTCACAAGGTGATCTATGTCAACCTTAGACTCAACAAAACATTCCCCGAAAACATCAATGCGATGTGGAAGAACGGGGTTCAATTCTCGAAGTGAGTTCCTTTACTATGCTGCCCAGAGCACAGTAAAGCATCTAAATTCTCATATAACGATCAAGAGCAAATCATAGCAAGCGAACACGACTTCCGTTCAGGCAAAATTGAATTGGTGTCTTGTGAGAAAGTCATCGAGATGATGAATATTCTATGTAGAGTGAGGAATCCTACCAGACACTGTGAGACAAGCAAGTGCAAGACTGTCATCAGCGTCTCAGAGAGCAGATCGGGAGCAATACCTCCGCTAGATAAACTGTATATATCAGTGCTGGTATGCACATCTGAGTTATATCAGTGCTTCAGGTGAAAGGAGAGTCAATTCATTCTATATATAAACGAAATAATTACCCAACGTAAAATGAATATATGTGCGGAGTTTATGTTCGATAATGATAGACAAATCACGGCGTGGATTTCTTGCAGGTGTTGGTGCTGCTGCGACAACCAGCCTTGCAGGGTGTGCTGGGATCGGGTCAGGATCACAAACGCTCACTATGATTGACTGGGGATATGTCTACAACGACGGGGTCATTGAGGAATTTGAAGATCGACATGGAGTGACAGTTGAGCGGCAAGCCGCACAGGGGTCTGCAGAGACACTTGCCGCATTGCGTGCTGGGAGAGCTGATTATGATTTGGTCCCACTCGGAAATTATGCAGTAAAACCAGCGATGGATGAGGGATACATCCAACCGCTTGATATCGATCAAATTCCTGCATATGATGATATCTTTGACTTCTTGAAGAAGCCATATTTTGAAACTGACGGTGATATTTATGGGTCCCCACGAAGTTTCGGACAGACGCCACTCGCGGTGAACGTGGATCTCGTAGAGACTGAAATCACTGCATTGGCTGATCTTTGGTCAGATTCACTTAACGGGGTTTCAGGTGGTCGTGACGACGCACGGCTACAAGTTCTCTACCGAAATGCAGCTTTTGACACGCCGCTCAATCCAAGCTCTGCATCTGAGATTGATTTTGATGCTCTACAATCAGATTTAATCGAGCGTCTTGAAGTAACCGGTGGATTATGGAATAACGGCGGTGAATCCGAGAGCTTGCTTCGTAATGAGGAGGTTGGCGTCCAACCGGTATGGAATTATGTTATTCAGACGATGCAGGATGATGGGCTTCCAGTCGAACGCGTTTATCCAAGCGAGGGCACGAAAGCATGGTTCATTCAGCATACGATTCACGCGGAAGCTGAGAATCCAGAACTTGCACACACATTCATTCAGGAGTGGCACACGATGATGGGATATCGCTCGCTCATGGAGCCAAACAATATTGCTGTTCCGAACGATCAGGTCTTCTCTGAACAAGATGTCACCCGGGAATCATACGGACTTGATAATCCTGATCGATTTATTTATGAAGAGCCAAAGCCGCCTGAACTGATTAAACAATACGCTAACACGTGGAGCCAGGCGAAGACGGAGGCGAACTAAGTGTGGCTGCATTTAAAGCGACTGGACTGATGAAGTCATTTGGATCGACACGAGCAGTTGATAAGATTGATCTCACTGTTGAATCAGGAGAATTTTTTGCACTTATTGGTCCCTCCGGATGCGGAAAAACAACCACACTTCGGTTATTAGCTGGATTGACAGCGCCTGATGCAGGAACAGTACATCTTGATGATACGGTGATAACGAACCAACCAGCTCGGACACGCGATACAAATATGGTATTTCAGGATCTGGTGTTATTCCCACATTTCACAGTCGCGGAAAACGTTGGGTATGCTCTTGCCCGAAAAGGAATTGACAATCCAGAGCGGCAATCGCGTGTCACGAAAGCTTTGGAGTTGGTCAATCTCGGTGGATTTGGCGACCGAGATCCAGCATCGCTTTCAGGTGGACAACAACAGCGAGTTGCACTTGCGCGTGCGCTTGTAAATGACCCTGCTATATTGTTATTAGATGAACCACTCGCATCGCTGGATAAGTCACTACGAGAGAGTCTTCAATCAGAATTTCGACAGATCCAACGTGAGTCAGAAACGACATTTCTGTATGTAACACACAACCAGACAAGCGCAATCAGCATGGCTGACCGCATAGCAGTCATGCGGGACGGGGCGATTGTTGATGTTGGTTCGCCGCGTCGGTTGTACACTCGCCCAGCAACTCGATTCGTTGCTACATTCCTTGGGGATGCAACAATTCTTCGCGGAACAGTCATTCAGTGTGATATGGCAGAATCAACAGTCACTGTTGACACACCGATCGGAATGATTACTCCAGCGATGAACACTATCAATCCAGATGTTGGAGAGACTGTAACCATTGCATTACGACCCGACGCATTCACCATTGCCGACGAGGGAATCAACGGGACAGTAATTACAAGTGCGTATAAAGGATTTTACGAGGAAGCGACAGTTGAACTAGCCGACAGTATCGAAGTGACGATACGAACAGATGCACATATCGAGCCACACGACACACAAACGAATACAATCGACTCTATAAAGTCAAATGCACAAATACCCAAACCACCGTCCGAAATAAAAGCGACTGTAACCTCGAGTGCATCTAGGACAACAGCAGGCGAACCATCTGCCGGAACGGATGAAGAAACGCCGCTCAATCTCAATGCGGGACTCCAAGTCGGCGACTCTGTCACACTTCAGATCGATGGCGGTGTATTAGTTGTCGAGAATAATTATAATCGCGAATCTACAGATGGTGATGGTGATAATGGCGTTCTTGACCGAAATAAAAATACGAATCCCATCGCAGGGGATCAAGAACCAGACTTGAATTCATAGTCGTGAGTACAACAGATATTGGCGACGATGATAGTGATACGAATAATAACTCTGCGGGATCAGAGACAACTTCTCCTGTATCAACTCGGCACAGTGACCAAACTTCTCAGTGGTATGATCGAAATCGCAGTGAACTTATCGCAAGTGGTCCGACCGCATTGGCTATTATTCTTGGTGTCGTGCCGCTCATTTTACTCTTTATTGAGAGCATTGGACCAAGCCTCACGATAGCAAATTATGCCACAGCAATGGAACCACTCTATCGTCAGACACTCATATACTCACTCGGCATTGGAGTTGTTGTCACAGCAACCTGCATCACTATCGCATATCCAGTAACATATTGGTTGACACAGCGTTGTCCCCGGCGATACCGACTTCTTGGGCTTCTTTCAGTTACCCTTCCGCTCTGGTTAAATTATGTTGTGTTGAATTATACATGGGTATGGATTCTCGCACGAGGAGGATTACTTAATACGGTTCTTACCGGAGTTGGAATTATCTCGACTCCAACTGAGATGCTGTATACCGAGGTCTCAATGTTTCTTGGATTTGTGTATATTTATCTTCCATATGTCATACTAACACTGTTTGTCTCGATGGAACAATTCGATTATCGATTGATTGAGGTTGCCCGTGATCTTGGCGCTACGAACATACGGGTTCTCTGGGACGTGGTTATCCCACAAACATATTCGGGTGCTCTCGCCGGGGCATTAATTGTCTATGCACGAATTGCTGGCGCGTATGCAACACCAGAAATTCTCGGTGGACCAGGCGATGTAATGATTGCAACACTCATCGTTGATGCATTTCAGACATACTTTGAGTATGGTTTTGCAGCAGCGTTGTCATTTATTTTCCTTACAATTGTAGTCGCCGGTATCTTACTTGGCGTTTCGATCCCACAAATCCGAACGGAATTACGACAGTGGTAACCAGCAACTAATAATGATTATCAACGAAATATCAATTAGTTACCAAATACACAGACAACCAGGCGAATGAAACAATCAATGCAAAGATATCTGATTCACCGATCACATCCGAGTCAATGATTGAACCTGATCGTATCGATAATTTCCGCCGATTACTCAAGTATGGAGCAGGAAGACTTCCAGGCGTAGTTGTTATATTAACGGTTTTATTCCTCTATATACCGGTTCTTGTCGTTGCTTATCTCTCTGTTTCACCAAGCGGACAACCGACAATTCCAATTGAAGAATTCTCATTACAATGGTATATTGATGTTCTGACAGATCAGCGGTTTCTTCGCGCACTCATGACAAGCATTGGACTTGGGGTATTCTCCGCAATTGGTGGGACGATTCTTGGGCTTGCTGGAGCATATAGCTTGACGTGGAGTGATCTCTCACGACCGATACAGCAAGCTATTGGTGTCATTATTTCATTGCCGCTGTTTGTCCCGACGGTTGTCCTTGCATTTGGAATCGGAGTCACTGCTGGTCATATCGGAATTGGTTTTGGTCTTGTGCCTGTTGCTGTTGGACACTTATTTTGGGTACTTCCATTCACGACATTCTTGATTGCTGCCCGATACGCTGAATTAGATATACAATTACAAGCGGCAGCACGTGACCTCGGGGCAACTGAGTGGACCGTATTCCGGACAGTCACACTACCACTTCTTCGTCCGGCGATTATTGCAAGTGCACTTTTCGCGTTTGCACTCTCATTCAATGAGTTTCTCATCACGTTCTTCCTTGCTGGTTCTGGGATAACGACAGTCCCACTCGAGATCTTCGGGAAAGTTCGAGTTGGGGCTGTTGCATTCCTCAATGCAGCCAGTGTGCTTGTGCTTGCTGTTAGTGCGGTACTTGCGGGCGTTGCCTCAACGTTCCGCCGACCAATCTGAAGCGATTACCGATATATTCTAAATGAAAAAACAGCGCGAGTTCCCCGCCCCACCGTGGGCGGGGTGAAGCGCGTCACTCTGGCACGTGTTCTATCTCTTCGATATACCGTCTAATCACTTCCTCCGACACCGCACCTGTCGTTCCCACGCACTACCAAACCGTCCAGAATCCGCCACCCCAGAAATACGCCTCCCGAATCTCACGATACCGCTCCAGCAACTGCTTACCCGAGTGCGGTTTGAATTGCCGGGCAATATCTGTTGGACTGTGTTTTGAGTCTGTTTGCACGAACAGGTGTACGTGGTCGTCTTCGTCTGCAATCTCCAACGCCAGAGTCTCGTGCCCGGAGTGGTCGGCAGTCTCATCAAATAACTCCCTCACATTCACATCTCCTTCCACTACGTCAAGAACCGGGTGTCGATACTTGGAACACCAGACAAAATCATACTATACTTACAGGAACTAGCCGAATATGAATGACTTCGGTACCTCTTTATCCCTCGTGCCTACACTTATGCCAGTCTGAAATGATTATCAGAATATGTGTGAAGAAGCCACGAAAACCATTCAAACGCGCCTTCACGTAGCGTCTGGTGAACAATCGTGGCTTCACGATGCCCGCTTCACGCGAGATATTCAACCAAACCATCCGCCTCAAACAGCAAGGGTACAACTGCACCGAGATACAAAAACAGGTTGATCGCAACGACTTCCTGCGGAGTAATAAGTGCGCGGTCGTTGGCAAAGTCCTCCAAACATGGGACTCCCACCAATCCCTCCTCGAGTGGTGGCGCGAACAAGACGACCCTGATGCCGGGGGCAGCAAGCCGACGCCACCGAGTGCGGACAAATCCGGTGTGTACCCATTCATGATGGCGCACACGGAAAGCTACCGCCTCACTGTTGAGGACAACACGAACCGCGTCCAGTTCCGCATTACCCCGGAATCATGAGGGTGAAGGGTCATCTGCGAGGTGAGTCGGACGCAATGGACGAACTTTGAGACGCCCTCACGTCGGATAAGGTGGATGTGGGGCAGGCCGAACTCCTGTGCCGCGATAGCATGTACTCCCTACACGTCACGGTCACACGCGAGTTCGATGTGCCCGAACCCGACACCGTTGATACTGTGGTTGGCGTAGACATCAACGAGCGCAACGTCGCGCTCACCGCCCTCGACCGCGAGACAATGCAGACGAAGGGCACACTCGTCCTCGATTACGGACAACTCAAACAGGAACGCCAATGCTACCATATTATCACCACTCGCTGTCAGGAACACGGTAAGACGAACATCTACCGGAAACTCGGTGACGAGGAAGAGCGATTCACCTGTGCTCTACCCGTTCAAATTAATGCAATCACCGATATTGATGCTCTAAGTTATCTATTGACTCGAACACTGATACCAAGTCGTCATAGAGCCAGCCACAAGATGCTAGTCCACACACGTATAATAGGTCATACGACTGCGGCTGCGGTTGCTGCAATCGATGAAAGGATAATAAAAAACACGACAAACGCTTTTATCTGATTACTTCGATCATCTGCGTCTGGTCCAATCCCAAAGAATGGTAATATTCCAATTGCTCCAAACCCACCACTTGTCATCACTAAGAGTAACCCAATCCATCCGAACTCAAATGTTACCATCAATATATCATAATAGTTGTAAGAATAAAAAACCCATATCGAGTTTTAATCAAATCATTATCAATATTACCGTGAGATACGAAAATGTGTATGATAACATAGACCAGCAGAAGGCGAACTGTTGAAACACGGCAGCAAATTCACAAATCGTTTGAGACTGTGGTTACTTTATTCGATATATGAGTCAGGAGACACTGACTGGAACTAATCTCTCCGAACTTCGTGAAGAGTACGATAAAAAAGTAAATGAGACGCTCCCAAATATGGCACAGGATAGCGATGGGTGGCCAATCCATCTGAATCATTGCTTCGGTCGTGTTGTGCTTGATAATACATTTGAAGACGAATGGTACGACCATGTTGACGGACGCCCTGCTTATGAAAATCTCTCTGAGAAAGAACTTCACAAAGCAATTGATATCGCAGATATCATGATTGAAGAAGGAAAGCCAACTGTCGAAAAACTGAATAAAAACTCACTTCGATGGCGTGATAAGCTATAGATATGCATTATCACAGCTGATAATCATGGGAGAGACCCCAATCTTCAGCAAAAATATTGGTGAAAACTATTTGTCTTAATTTTAGGAACGATTTGATCCTAAAACCTGCCCTTCAGGGCAGAAAGATACCGATACTCAATTACATATATCATGAATGTTTCTCAGCGTCGTATTGTCATGCTCGGTATTGCTCTCTTAGTTGTGTTTAGCGGTTGCGCTGAAGTCAATGATAGCATAGCACCAACAGAGTCACCAGCGTCTTCAGTGAATGGATCATTCACAGAGACGGCATCCACGCCTGAGTTTAATCTCAGTGCTGCGTCTGGCACACGTGTTACTGTTGTCGAGGTTATTGATGGCGATACAATCAATATACAATATGAAAACGGCACAGTAGAGACAGTTCGACTTCTTGGTGTCGACACACCAGAGACAGCAGTAACCCAGACAACCCCTGATGAGTGGCAAAGCGTCCCAACATCAGCGGATGGTCGAGATTGGTTAGCTAGCTGGGGCACTCAGGCATCAGCGTATACGACCGACCGCCTCGCGAATGAGGAGATTATTATTATATTTGACCCAGTTTCAGACCGCCGAGGATATTATGATCGACTCCTCGCGTATGTATATTACTCACCATCAGCAACGACTTCATTCAATATGCGACTTCTTGAAAATGGATATGCCCGACACTACGAGAGTGAATTTTCGCGTACGAAGGAATATAAAAAAACCGCACAACAGGCACGCGATACTGCGACCGGTGTTTGGGGCGACAATGTCTCATCACCTGAACAGACAAGCACAGTATCACATCCTATTGATATTTTGACTGTGCATGAAGATGCAAGTGGTAATGAATATGACAATCTCGATGATGAGTATGTTTTATTCAAAAACACTGGGACTAGTCGGATCCAATTGAACGGTTGGACAATCAGTGATAAGGCAGGTAATATGTACTCATTCCCGCCAGGAGTAATAATTAATCCAGGAGAGAGCATGACGCTCTATACTGGAAATGGGTCAAACTCAGACACCGAACTATACTGGGGCAAGCGTGAGCCAGTTTGGGACAATGATGGCGATACCGTGATTATAACCAATCATGACGGTGAGACAGTCACTACGTACAATTATTAATAACACATGAGTATTACATGTTTATTTGACAATTTTGAATCTGAATAGAGCAGATCACTCAATGATCATAAGTAATCTCAAATAGTAATCAGCAATCAATTATGATCGATTCAAAATTCGATACATTTGATCATGAAATGCATATGCAAGAGGCATTGAAACTCGCACGTGAGTCTGCTGCACGTGGTGATGAGCCGTTTGGGTCCGTTCTCGTTCGAGATGATACGGTTGTGATGCGTGAATCAAACCATGAAATAACAGAATCTGATATCCGACGTCATCCTGAACTCCACCTTGCATACCGTGCTTGCCAGGCATATGACTCCGATGAGCGCGCTGAAATGGTTATGTATACAACTACCGAACCCTGTCCGATGTGTGCCGGTGGTATGGTGACGGCTGGGTTTGACTCCACCGTCTACAGCGTTGGGAGTGATGAGATTGCAGAGTTTACTGGCAATGAACCCTCTGTTCGCTCCGCAAACATTCTTGATGGAATCACTGAAATCACTGGACCGTTATTAAATGATGAGGGTCGTCAAGTTCACGAGGAATACAACTGGTAGTCTGTCTCGAATTAAATCTAAAGTCAGCAGTTTCAACCCGGAGCCCCAATCGTTGAGTCCTGACGCACAATCGGAACGGAAAGGTGGGGAGGAAGCCGACAGGACTCTCCACCGATTCATTTTTTCCAGGGGTCTGTTGTCCCAATCAGTGATATCGTCGCACAAGTCGGCGGTATTACGGGCCGCAGTAGCCCGTCGCCTGAACGGTGGGGGCGAAGACCCAAAAGATCGGTCGGTACAGTTGAGGATCAACCTTCCTCCCTGGCGACAGTTGACGGCGAGTCCTATATCAAAGCCCCTCCCTCAACAAGCGAACCCGTCAGGGTGAGCGAAGTAGTGTGGGGGTCGGTTACGAGTTCCCATATGAATATTTGCTCTGTGTACCATCGAATATTCGCTTTCTTCCCTGATATTAGGTAATGTGAACGATATACTCGGGATCATAACAGAAGTCAGGGGTTCCCATTTGATCTCAGGATACCCGAGTCAGATATTAGTGAAGCGTCACTGTGAAGATTTGATTGAAAATTCGCTCAGTGGTCCTAAAGAACACAGTCTTACGTCATTCAAATACTGTTAGATACATATTTGTGTACTATACATCTCATACATACAGCGTATTGAGAGTGCTTACCACAGTACATTTAGTTTCAGTAGTAGATCAGTCGTATGAATGTTTAAACTCCCAGTGATATCGACAGGAATTACAAGTTGCCCATTCAACAATGTCAAATGCCTCTGGATGACGCTGACCATGCACCATGTCATCGCGACAGACTGGACAGGTAAGACCTCTTAATTCTAGCTCAGAAAACTCATCTGCATCGAATGACGCAACACACCGCGGACAGTCAATATCATCGTATGCGTTGTGCTGGAGAATATCATTCTCACATCGTGGACAAGCTACAGTTGCAGGTGGACGCTTTGCCCATCCATCATCACCATCGTGAGTTGTCGTTGCGGTATCGACAGCTGATAATCGAAACTTATTCGGACCATTTCCGCTCCGTAATGGGGCGACAATTGCCTCACCCGCTCGTCGCATTCCATTATAAATCGACTCCAACGTATCTATCACTGTAATAAAAAATATACGCTCCTGAGTCATAACAGTTATTCTATATTCAGCTATACACAGTATCTTGACCTACACAGGTGGGTGTTCGACCGATTTACTAATATCCGATATCCTCGAAAGCAAAGAAGGTCAAATTATCCCGCTCGTGAAATTCTCAAAGCACAATATGATTAAGACATCTTAATTCTATGATAGAGTAGCGAAGGACAATCTATTGAATGTGATCTATCCGTTTTTAAAGACCGTTGCGATGCGTCCGACGTTGAACTAAGTGGGGTGGGGGGAGAACATTTGTTGGCGAAACTTGGAGTATACTTCTAAAGGAAACAGCGAGAGTTCCACGGGTCACCTCACCCGACCCGTGGTCGTTTACTCCTTCTCTTTGAGATTCTACCCTTAACAAGAATGATATCGTATGTGGTACAAACCCTATATCCTAATTCACCGGCGTGATGCGATTGAATCCTTTATATCTGGACAGAAGAGGATCGTATCAGATTATCTTTGAGACGATGCAGCAGTCGCTATCTTCAACAGTGTCTCGAAACTATCTCATCTCAATGACAGTGCGTGGAATTATCTTCGACGTTGATGGGACGGTAGTACGAGGTGCAGAACCACTGCCTGGTGCAATACGTGGAGTGACAGCTGTTGCTGACCGTGGACTTCAGCGATTGTTTGTCTCAAACAACCCAACAAAGCCACCAACAGCGTATGAAACCCGACTTGAGAGCGCTGGGATTTCTGTCGATGCAACAGAGGTGTTGACCGCTGGTGCAGTGACAAAACAATATCTCATCGAGTATCATAGCAACGATACTATCGCTGTCGTTGGAGAAACGGGTCTTCTTGAATTACTTGCTGCTGATGGATTATCAGTCACAGATATTCAGACATATGATAGCAGAACAAAAAATCCACCTGACGTTCTTATTGCGTCAATTGATCGCTCATTTGACTATAATACACTCTGTCTGTGTCTCGATATCCTTGCGGATGAATCTGTGACATTTCTTGGAACCGACCCAGACGTTGTTATCCCCGCTGCGGAGGGGGATGTGCCTGGGTCTGGGGCTGTCATTGATGCAATTTCGAATGTTACTGGTCGCGAGCCAGTTGCTGTCCTCGGGAAGCCAAGTCAGATTACCCGTAAAATGGCGATTGATCGACTAGGACTTCCCTCAGATGATATCCTTGTTGTTGGTGACCGACTTGATACTGATATTGCCCTCGGTAATGGGGCTGGAATGCAAACAGTACTTGTTGAGACTGGGGTCACTGATGTTGCAGATGTTGAAAACTCTCAAATCAATCCAGATCATATTATTCCGTCGCTTGGTGAACTTGATTCCGTGTTGGAATTACTCAAATAATAGACTCTCTCAACTGAGTCCGACTCTGATTCTGACATCTTGATAGCTTACAATCAGCAGATGTCACTGACCACATCCGTCTCAAAACGACCACTAAAAAG
>ERZ1034509.109-NODE-109-length-11184-cov-11.626561_pt1 | contig 11184 bp, 9 predicted proteins | sample MGYA00520682_ERZ1034509 | MGnify/ENA primary metagenome ERZ1034509 (study PRJEB33760, sample SAMEA4777697) | hypersaline lake metagenome | biome: hypersaline environment; feature: brines | place: Spain | collected 2014-08 | depth 0 m ...
GCGGCCGCTCGTTCGGGGACGCCGGCGACGACGAGGTCGTCGAGCCCCTCCGTCGGGACGTCTTTCATCGAGTGGACGGCGAGGTCGGCGTCGCCGGCGCGCACCTCCTCGTCGAGGGCGTGGACGAACGCCCCGATCCGCCCGAGCTGATGGATCAGCTCGTCTGGGATCTGGTCGCCGCGGGTTTCGACCCGACGGATCTCGACGTCGCGACGGCGGGTCGAGAGCGCGTCGCGGACGGTCGCGGCCTGCCGGAGCGCGAGCGCAGAGCCCCGGGTCGCGAGCGTGAGCGTTTCGGTCATACCTGCACGGAGACGCTCGGCGTTCAAAAACGCACCAGTTCACGCGTCGTCGCGCTCACCGTCCGGACCGAAGGTGTGTTAGTGGTAGAGCCCGTTGTGTCGACAATGGAAGCACCCGAACAGTATCCGTTCGACGTGGCAGCCCTCCGCGCGGATTTTCCGATCCTCGAGCGGTCGGTCGGGGGTGACCCGACGACTCCGGGCGAGGGGCCCGACGACGACGTCGACCTCGTCTACCTCGACAACGCGGCGACCTCACACACGCCCGACCCGGTCGTCGAGACGATCGCAGACTACTACCGCACGTACAACAGCAACGTTCACCGCGGCATCCACCAGCTGAGCCAGGAGGCGTCGGTGGCCTACGAGGAGGCTCACGACGCCGTCGCAGACTTCATCGGTGCCGCGGGCCGCGAGGAGGTGATCTTCACGAAGAACACGACCGAGGCGATGAACCTCGTCGCGTACGCGTGGGGACTCGAGACGCTCGGACCCGAGGACAACGTGGTGCTCACCGAGATGGAACACCACGCCTCGCTCGTCACCTGGCAGCAGATAGGCGCGCGCACCGGCGCGGACGTCCGCTACATCGAGGTCGAAGCCGACGGCACCCTCGACATGGACGACGCGGCGGCGAAGATCGACGACGACACCGCCATGGTGTCCGTCGTCCACATCTCGAACACCCTCGGGACGGTGAACCCGATCCGCGAGCTCGCGTCGATGACCCACGCACACGACGGACTCATCTTCGCTGACGGCGCGCAGTCGGTGCCGAATCGCCCGGTCGACGTCGTCGACCTCGACGTCGACTTCTTCGCGTTCTCGGGGCACAAGATGTGTGGCCCCACCGGTATCGGCGTGCTCTACGGTCGACAGGCGCTGCTCGAGTCGATGCAGCCGTACCTCTACGGCGGCGAGATGATCCGAAAGGTGACCTTCGAGGAGTCGACGTGGGAGGACCTGCCGTGGAAGTTCGAGGCCGGCACGCCCTCGATCGCCCAAGGGATCGGCCTCGCAGCTGCGATCGACTACCTCGAGTCGATCGGTCTCGAGCGAATCGAAGCGCACGAGGAGCTGCTCGCCGAGTACGCACACGATCAACTGAGCGACCTCGACGGCGTCGAGATCTACGGTCCCGGCGGCGACGAGCGCGGCGGGCTCGTCGCGTTCAACGTCGACGGGGTCCACGCGCACGACCTCTCGAGTATCCTCAACGACTACGGCGTCGCCGTCCGCGCGGGCGACCACTGTACCCAGCCGCTGCACGACAAACTCGGCGTGGCCGCCTCCGTGCGCGCCTCGTTTTACGTCTACAACACCGTCGAGGAGGTCGACGCGCTCGTCGAGGCGGTCACCGCGGCTCGCGACCTCTTCGCGTGAGTCGCTGACGCGGCCGACTCTCACTCGACGGAACGCTTTTGCCGGCGACAGGCCTAGCTCGGACAGCAATGGGACTTGGCTCGGACATGTACCGGCAGCAGATCCTCGACCACTACAAGAACCCCCGAAACTACGGGGAACTCGAGGACCCGGACTTCACCCACGTCGGCGAGAACCCCTCCTGTGGCGACACGATCCAGATGGAGGTCGACCTCGCAGACGACGGCGAGACGATAGCGGCGGTCCGGTTCACCGGCGACGGCTGTGCGATCTCGATGGCGGCCGCGAGTATGCTCTCTGAGGAGCTGCACGGGATGACGACCGACGAGTTGGACGGGCTCGACACCGACGACGTCACCGATCTGCTCGGAGTCGACGTCTCCCCGATGCGGATCAAGTGTGCCGTGCTCGGCCGACAGGTGGCCCAAGACGGCGCGAAGATCCACGCGGGCGAACTCGACCCCGACGCCGAACGAACCATCACCGAGGAGTGAGCGCCGGTCGGCCGACCCCGCCGAGCTTTTGCTCGTGAGCCCCGTCCGGTCGCTCATGAGCGACGAGTTCGACAAGGAGGCCGAACGCGAGAAGCTCCGAGAGAAGTTCGCCGAGGACGAACGAAAACGCGAACACACCCAGCGGCTCTCCGAGCTACTCCTGCAGGGCGCCACGATGACCAATCGCCACTGTGAGACGTGCGGTGACCCGATCTTCCGTCACGAGGGCCACGAGTTCTGTCCGACGTGTCACGCGACCGAGGACGGCTACGAGGTCCCCGTCGAGACGCCGGCAGCCGCGGACGACGACGCGACGGGCACCGCCGAGAGCGACGCAGGCGAGAGTACCACCGACGCGACGGGGACCGCCGAAAGCGACGCAACCGGGAGCGCGACGACGACGAGAGACGCGGACGTCACTACCCCGGCCGACGCCGAGTCTCCAGTCTCCGGTGCCGTCTCCGAGGCCACGGAAGACGGCGCCGCCACAGGCGAGCCGACGGCTCCCACATCACACGTCGCGGAAGCAGAACCGGAGTCCACCCCACCCGAATCCGACGCGGCCGTCACACCACCGGCCAGCGGTGCCGGGGCTCGACGGGCGAGCGCGGACGTCGGCGACGTGACGGCCGCCCGCGACGCCATCATCGAGACGCTGACGCGGTTCGCCCAGGCTGCGGCCGAAACCGACGACCCTCGGCGGGCCCGCGAGCGGCTCGCTGCGGCGAGAGAAGCAGCAGAGACGCTCGCGGCGCTCGACCGCTGAGACGAGTTCGCACGGATACGTCAGGCTCCGACGATCACGCTCGACCACTCTCGACCGCGCGTTCCATCTCCGCAGCGAGCGTCTCGGCGCGGTCGGCGTCGCTCGACTCCGCGTAGATCCGGATCTTCGGCTCGGTCCCGGAGGGTCGCACGAGGACCCAAGCGTCGCCGTAGTCGAGTCGGTATCCATCCGTGGTGTTCGGCGTCGCGTCCGCGGCCTCGACGAAGGCCCGGGCGGCCGCGAGCATCTCGTCGCGCTCGGCGGCGTCGTCGTACGACACGTTGACCCGGACGAAGTGGTAGTCGGTGTACGGAGCGAGCACCTCGCTGACGCTGGCACCACCGGCCCCGGCGAGCAGCTCGAGGAAGCGCGCCCCGATGTAGGCGCCGTCTCGTGAGAGCCGGTACGGAGGAAAGAACACCCCGCCGTTTCCCTCGCCGGCGATGGGAACGTGCACGTCTTGATCGTCGAGTTCACGCGTGCGCGTAATGATGTTCGTCGCACCGATCGGTGTCAACTCGAGGTCGGCGTCGTTGGCCGCACAGACGTCGACCACCCGCTGTGAGACGTTGACCGCGCTGACGACGGCGTCGCCGGGCGTGAGCGTGTCGTCGGCGAGCGCCGCGAACGAGGTGTCCCCGTCGACGACCGCACCAGTCTCGTCGACGAAGACGGCTCGGTCGGCGTCCCCGTCGTGGGCGATCCCGACGTCGGCGTCGGTGGTCGCCACCAGCCGCGAGAGCGCGGTGAGGTTGGCTGGAACTGGCTCCGACTCCCGCCCCGGAAAGTGCCCGTCTGGGGTCGCGTTCACCGTTCGTACTGCACACCCGAGTTCGCGGTAGACCCGCGGCGAGGTCGCCGAGGCCGCGCCGTGACCGGGGTCCACGACCACGGAGAGGGCCGCGTCGGCGATCGCATCACCGTCGACCGCGTCGACGAGCTGGTCGACGTAGCCGTCTTTCACCCCGTCGACGTGGCGCTCGCTCCCGGCGGCCTCCCACTTTGCCGTGGCGTAATCGTCGTCGAGCACCCGCCGTTCAACGCGCTCTAAGACGTCGACGGAGAGCTCGACGCCGTCGGCCCCCACGAGTTTCACGCCGTTGAACTGCGGCGGGTTGTGTGAGGCCGTCACGAGAACACAGGGGCGCGCCGTTGCCTCACAGTACTGCCCGACAGCAGGGGTCGGGACCACGCCGAGCCGGTCGACATCACAGCCGACGGCCGCGAGGCCGCTCGCGGCCGCGTTCGCGAACAGCTCCCCCGTGGTGCGGGTGTCGCGGGCGACGGCCACGCGGTCGGCTCCCCACACCGACCCGGCCGCCTTCGCGATGTCGAGGACGAGCTCCGGTGTCAGGTACCGGAGCGCGACCCCGCGAATGCCGCTGGATCCGAACAGCTCCATACGCGAGCATGTGCTGCCGGACGGGAAATCGGTTCCGAACGACTCGCCTCGGTGTCGGCTCCGGTCGACGGTCGCCGTACACTCGTCGGGTTCAAGCCGGTCCACGTCGTACGGTGCGTGTGACTCGACACCGACGCGAGCTCCTGTCTACGGTCGGCGTGACCCTCTCGACGGCCGTGCTCGGCGGCGTTGCAGGCTGTCTCGACACCGCCGCCGGAGACGGTCCACAGGGCCCGACGGGCACGCCGGCGACGCTGTCGTGTGCCGACGACGACTTCGTCCGGCTCTCGCCGCCGGTCGGCGACTCGATCGTGACGCGCACGGTGGAGACGTCGTCGACGAGCCTCGAACTCGCCACGGAGGGGACCGCAGAGACGTACGGCCAGTCGCTCCGGCTCGTGCTCCGAAACGCCGGCGACCAGCCGGCGACCACCCGTGGCGAACACGCGTACGCAATACAGCGCGAGACCGCGGCCGGGTGGCGCGACGTGCGCGGCACGACGGCCGAGACGGCCCCTGACCTCGCCGGTGACCCCCAGACGCTCGCGGGGGGCGACACGTACAGCTGGTCGTTCGAGCTCACCGAAGCGGGCATCGCGGCCGCCAGCCCCGGCGAGGCCGTCGACGTCTGTCCGCCGCTGGGGCCCGGGTCACACCGGTTCGTCTACTGGGGACTCCCGGCGTCACCGTCCGTTGCCGTCGAGTTCGATCTTATCGGGTGAGCGAACGGTACTCACTCCGGCTCAAAGTGGCGTCCACGGCGATGGCTCCCCGAGTCGGTCGCGGACGCGAAACTCGCGTTCGTCGTCGACGCGCGTCTCGACGACGGTCTCGAACGGCTCGTACAGCGTGTGGACGACCCGTTCGTCGTGCGCCGTCGAGCCGACGACGCCGACGAACGGCCATCCCTGCCCGGAGGCCTGTGAGGCCAGCACGCGGGTGAACTGGTAGATCCGGTCCGGGTCCCAGTACTGGAGGAGTTCGGAGAGCGAGTAGACGCCGACCGCACGGCCGGTGCCCGCGGAGGACTCGACGACGTCGGTGAACTTGACACCGATGGCGGTGAGATCGCCCGGGTTCTTCACGTACTTCGTCGTCGCGGTGTCGTCGCCGTCAGTACCTTGTTGGCTGCTCTGACAGTCGACGACGACGAGGTCGTCCGGCGACCGCCCGGTCAGTCGCTCGTAGTCGTCTCGAACCGTCTCTGCGGTGCGTCCGGTCGAGACGAGGATCGGCGCGTCGGCCCACCGGGCCAGCAGTCGAACACACAGGTCGTACTTCCCGCTCATCGGTGGCCCGCTGACGAGCACGCTGTCGGCCGCGGCGACAGCGTCGGGAACCGTATCCATGGGTTACACTTCAGGCGTCCCGGGTAAAACCGTTCCGAGACCGCTCATCTCTCGGACGTGGGCGTCGACGCGTGCCGCCCCGGGGCATGGTCGAACCGTCGCGGCACGCCCGACGATCGGCACCACGGGCAGCGCCGCCGACACCGCGGTGGCGGCCTCGACGGTGAGGGCCACGCTCACGTCGGCGTCGCCACGTCGGTCGTCTCGGCGGTGACGCTCGGTGTGACCCAGACGACGAATCGGTCGTCGGCAGTGACGATCCCGTGGACGCCAGGATCGTCGGCCGCGGTCCCGTCGTCGACGGCTGCTGGCTCGACGTCTCTGACCTGGAACACCTCGTCGACGATCCAGCCCACGGTGCCGCCCGCTCGTACCTGCTCGTCGTCGAAGACGACGATGCGCTCCCGTGTCCCCGTCGCGTCGATCGAAAACAGCGTCTTCGGGTCGACGATGGTCGTCGTTCGGCCTCGAAGGTCCATCACCCCCTCCACGTGTGGCGGCGCGTTCGGGACGCGAGTCAGGTCGCCGGCGTCGACGATCTCGTCGATGACGCCGATGTCTAAACAGTAGGTCTCGTCGCCGAGCGCGAACTCGAGCACCTTCGTCGGCTCCTCGTCGACGTCGTCTGTAGCGTCCATACCTCCGTTCGCGTCGACCCACCACATAACGGTGCCTCCCGAATTATCACGCCTGATTCTCATGGGCGTGGGTTTATGCCCGGCCCCGGCGCGACACCGTCTATGAGCAGATCGACGGACCGGCGCTCCACGTCCGCTGACGCACCGCGCGTCGTCGTCGTCGACGACTCACCGTTCATGCGTCAGCTGATCGGCGACATCCTCACCGACGCCGGGGTCGCCGTCGTCGGCGAGGCCGGCGACGGAGCCGCGGCGCTCTCCGTGATCGAGACGACCCGACCCGACGTGGTTACGATGGACGTCGAGATGCCCGGAGTAGGTGGTATCGAAGCGGTCGAACGCGTGATGGCGACGGTCCCGACGCCGATCCTGATGTTGTCTGCACATACCGCGGACGGGACGGACGCGACGTTCGAGGCGCTCGAACGCGGTGCCGTCGACGTCTTCACGAAGCCCGGCGGTGAGGTCTCTGCGGGCGTCTCACGGGACGCCGACCGGCTGGCGGCCGCGGTTCGGTCCGTCGCGACGGCCGACCTCGACGCGATGTCGACGGCGTCTCAGCCGCCGGCTGCAGACGCCACCGACGACTCGACGCCTCGGCCGCCCTCGACGAAGCCCGGCTCGTCTCCCGAGGACCTCGACGCGCCCCTGACCGTCGTCGTCGGCGCGTCGACCGGCGGCCCGAAGGCCGTCGAGCGGGTGCTCGCCGCGCTCCCCGCGGCCGACTGCCGGGTGCTCGTCGTCCAGCACATGCCGGCCGGCTTCACCGCCCGGTTCGCGACGCGGCTCGACGAGGCCTGTGCCTACGAGGTGCACGAGGCAGGCGACGGCGACCGCATCGGGGCTGGTGAGGCGCTCGTCGCGCCCGGGAGCGCACACCTCGTCGTCGACAGCTACCGGGCCGGACGCCTCCGCGTGCGACCTCGTGAGCCGGCCGACACGGGGGTCACGCCGGCGGTCGACGTCACGATGCGGACGGCCGCCGCCGCGGTCGACGACCCGCTCGTCGGGGTCGTTCTCACCGGGATGGGTGACGACGGCGCCGCCGGAATTCGGGCGATGGCGGCCGCCGGGGCCCACACGATCGCACAGAGCCGGGACAGCTGCGTCGTGTACGGGATGCCGAAGCGTGCCGTCGAAACCGGTGCCGTCGACGACGTCCGCGACCTCGACGACGTCGCCGACGCCATCTTCGGAGGTGTCGCCTGATGGACCCCCACCGCGACGCCTTCCTCGCCGAGGCCGACGACGGCATCACGGCGCTCAACAACGCGCTCTTAGCACTCGAGTCGGACCCGACGGATGCGGCCGCGATGGACGACGTCTTCCGCGTCGCACACACGCTCAAGGGGAACGCAGCCGCCATGGGCTACGACGACGTTTCGTCGCTCGGCCACGCCCTCGAGGACCTCCTCGACGCCGTGCGTGCCGGCGAGCGGGCGGTGACGCCCGAACTCATGGACCTACTGTTCGAGGGCGTCGACGCGGTCGAGGCGTTGCTCGGAGAGATCCGTGACGACGGCGCGGTGACGACCGATCCGACGCCGATTGCCGCACGGCTGCGACGCGCACGGTCGACAGACGACGAGGCGACCGCCGACGTTTCCGGCGACGAGGCGACCGCGGATCCGCCCGACGACGAGGAGACCACGGACGCTCCCGGCGACGAGGCGACCGTCGACGTCTCCGGCGATACGCTCGCATCCACCGATCTCGTCGACGGCGACGCGGACGGCCTCGTTTCGGCCGGACTCGACGAGCCGGCCTGCCTCACGGTGAGGACCGCGACGTCCTCGATGCCGGGCGTCGACGCGTCGCTCGTGCTTCGCGCGCTCGCCGACGCCTCCGACGCGTACGCGACGGATCCGGCGCCCTCGGCCCTCGAAGACGGCGAGTACGACGACGGCTTCGACGTCTTCGTCGCCGATGCCGACGCGAGCCGGATCGCCGCCGAACTCGAGACGCTTCCACAGGTCGCGGCAGTCGACGACGCTGGCGTCCCTGAGGATCCAAGCGTCTCCGGAGAGCCGACCACGCCGAGCGACGGCCCGTCCGTCGACGCCGCCGGAGGGAGCGAAAGCGACGACGCGCCCGCCGAGACCCCGGCAGCCCCGGACCCCGACGAGATCACGTCCATCCGAGTTGGCGTCGACCAGGTCGACGAGCTGTACGGACTGGTCGAACAGCTCGTGACGAGCCGGATCAAGCTTCATCGAGAACTCGAGGCCGTCGACGCCGACGCGGAGGCGCTCGCGGAGCTCGACAAGCTCGCCGCAAGTCTCCAGGACACGGCGATGAACATGCGGCTCATCCCCTTCTCGCAGGTCGCGGACACGTTCCCACGACTCGTCCGTGACGTCGCTCGCGACCTCGACAAGCGCGTCTCGTTCGAGCTCCAGGGGGCCGATGTCGAACTCGACCGGACGATCCTCACCGAGATGCGCGACCCGCTCGTCCACGTGCTTCGAAACGCGGTCGACCACGGCATCGAGCCGCCGGACGCGCGTGCAGCAGCCGGTAAAGACCGGACCGGATCGATCCGACTCACCGCCGACCGTGAGCGCGACCACGTCGTCATCGAGGTCGCAGACGACGGCGGCGGACTCGACGCCGACCATCTTCGAACGACCGCCGTCGACGAGGGGATCGTCTCGGCGGAGACGGCCGCGTCGATGCCCGACGAGGAGGCGTACGACTTGGTGTTCCACCCGGGGCTCTCGACGGCCGACGCCGTCACCGACGTCTCCGGACGGGGCGTCGGCATGGACGTCGTCCGCACCACCGTCCGAGACCTCGACGGCTCCGTCTCGGTCGAGAGCCAGCCTGGCGCCGGCACCACGATTCGCTTTCGGCTCCCCGTGACCGTCGCCATCGTGACCGTGATGTTCGTCGACGTCGCCGGCACCGAGTACGGCATCCCGATCAAGTCGATAGCGGAGGTGTCGGCCGCCGACGGCGTCGAGACCGTCCACGGCGACGAGGTCGTCAGACACGACGACGACCTCTACCCGGTCGTCCGCCTCGCCGAGCGGCTCGAGACGGCCGACGGCCGAGTTGAGAGCGCGGGTCGGCCACTGCACACGGCGACGGCTCCGGCCGCACCCGACGGCGGCGTCGACGACGAACGCGAGCACGACTCGTCGGGCGAGGTCGACGCCGTGCACACCAACGGGATGCTCGTTCGGATTCGCTCGGACACGCGCCGGGTCGCACTTCACTGTGACGCCGTCTTAGATCAAGAAGAGGTGGTCGTGAAGCCGCTCGACGGGCCGCTCTCTGGAACCGCGGGACTCGGCGGGACCGCCGTGCTCGGGGACGGAAACGTCGTGGGTATCCTCGACGTGGTGAGCCTATGACCGCCCGCTCTGCCTTCGAGGGCGTGTTAGAAGAGATCGACGACTCGGTGCCGTTCGAACCGGGGTACTACAACGAGTCGTACCTCGACCGCCGTATCACCGCCCGAATGCGGCGACGCGGCACCGACTCACACCGAGAGTACGAGCGGCTGCTCCGCGAGGAGGCCACCGAACGGGAGGCCCTGTTAGACGCACTCACGATCAACGTCACGGCGTTCTTCCGTGATCCCGAACTCTGGACCGCGCTACGCAGAGTGCTCCGTGAACTCACCGCCGAGCAGCGCCGAGTCCGCGTCTGGTCGGCACCGTGTGCAGACGGTCGGGAGGCGTACTCGCTCGCCATGCTCGCGTGTGACGACCCACAGATCGACGAACAGGCCGTGACCGTCCTCGGCTCGGACATCAGCGAGGACGCCCTCGCAGTCGCCCGAGAGGGCGTCTATCACACGACCCGGACGACCGACGTCGCCGCCGAACTCGCGCCGCTCTCGAACCCGTCCCGACTCGTCGAGCAGGACGGCGACGCCTTCCGGGTGCGACGCGCTCCGCGCCGACTCGTCGAGTTCGACACGCACGACCTGATCCGTGAGGGGGCACGCGGGCCCTTCGACCTCGTGCTGTGTCGGAACCTGCTCATCTACATCGCGACCGAGCACAAGCCGGCGCTCTTCGACACGCTCGGCGCATCGATAGCCCCGGACGGGGTGCTCGCGATCGGGATGACAGAGAGCGTCCCGCCGGAGCTGGCCGACGAGTACGACCCGATCGACAAACGTCGACGCGTGTTTCGGAGACGCTAATGTCACTGTACCAGTACGCCCGCGAGGGCGACGTCGAGCGGCTTAGAGACGCGCTCGCGAGTGAGCGTGCGGTCGTTCGGCGCCGTGCGGCCGAACACCTCGGGGAACTCGTCGAGGCGACCGATCAGGCGTCCATCGACGCGCTGCTTCGCGTGGCGACCGACGACGCAGACGAGGCGACGCGTGCGGTCGCCGTCGACGCGCTCGCGGCGGTCGGTGAGGCGGCGGTCGAACAGCTCCTCGCGGCGTTCACTGGACACGACGACGCGGGTGCCGAGTGGGTCACCGCGCGTCGGCTCGCCGCAGCGCTCGACGCCGACAGACCGGAGCTCCGGATCGCGGCGGTGCACGCGCTCGCCGGACTCGACGACCCGAGTGTTGTGTCCGCCGTCACGGGTGCGCTTTCCGATCCAGACGCGCGAGTACGACGACGCGCCTGTAGAGCGTGTGGGACCATCGCCGACCCCCGCGCCGTGCCCGCGTTGGTCGACCGGCTCACGGACGTTCCTCCGGTCCGAGGCGCGGCTGCCAACGCGCTCGGGAGCATCGGGACCGACGCCGCGCTCGACCCCCTCGTCGACCTCCTCGACGACGCCGACGAGTCGATCCGTCGGACGGCGGCCGGTGCGCTCGGTGGTGCGGGCACCGCTCGTCCGGTCGGGCCGCTCGCGGCCGCACTCGGTGACCCGGGCCG
>ERZ1034509.121-NODE-121-length-10554-cov-6.407944_pt1 | contig 10554 bp, 5 predicted proteins | sample MGYA00520682_ERZ1034509 | MGnify/ENA primary metagenome ERZ1034509 (study PRJEB33760, sample SAMEA4777697) | hypersaline lake metagenome | biome: hypersaline environment; feature: brines | place: Spain | collected 2014-08 | depth 0 m ...
GCTCTACCGCACCGACGTGGGGGACGTGTGGGGCATTGGGCCGAGCTACGAAGAGACGCTGCGCGAGCACGGGGTGACGACGGCGGCGGAATTCCGGGCGCTGCCGGACCCGTGGATCCGGTCGACGATGACGGTGGTGGGGCTGCGCCTCGCCCGCGAGCTGCGGGGGCAGCGGTGTCTCGACCTGGACCTCGTGGGGCCCGACCGCCAATCCCTCGTCCGGTCCCGCTCGTTCGGCGCGCCCGTGGAGGCGAAGGCGGAGCTTCGACAGGCCCTCGCCAAGCACGCGCAGCGGGCCGCCGAGAAGCTGCGGGAGGAGGACCTCGTGGCCCGAGGGATCAGTGCGTTTATCACTACCAAGACGCACGGCCCGCCGCCCCACTACGCAGACGAGGCCCAGGCCACGCTCGACGAGCACACCGCGGCGGCCCCGCCCTTCGTCCGGTCGTCCCGTCGCCTTTTAGACGTCCTCTACCGGGCGGGCCCGGCCTACCGGAAGGCCGGCGTCATGCTGTACGCGATCCGGCCCCGGCGCCCTCATCAGGGCAGTCTGTTCGGGCGTCCCGTTCAGGACGACGAGGCCCTCATGCAGGCCGTAGATCGGATCAACGGCACGATGGGGCGGGGCACCATCGGGGTCGCGGCGGCGGGCCTGCCGGGCGACCGCGACTGGACCATGACGCGCGACAACACCTCCCAGCACTACACGACCCGGTGGGACGAACTGCCGGTGGCGAGGGCGTGAAAACGTCGGGGCCCCGTGCGCCGTCCCGTACGCCCGGCTCGCACGACAGGGGAGTGGATGAGAGAAAATGAGTCGGGTCGAGGAACGAGCGTACGGTGAGGGCCCGTTGCCGCCCACCGATCATGCTAGACTGAACTTCCCGCCGAGCCGACGACACCCGTGGTCAACAGCTACTACACCCTCCGCGCCCTCGCCCGCGAATGGCACGCCGACCTGGAGGGCACGACGGTCCGGGACGTCTACTCGCAGACGAAGAACGAGCTGACCGTCGCGCTGAGTGGAGCAGAGCAGGACTGGATGGTGCGCGGCTCGGTGCAGCGGCCGTTTCTGTACCTGTTTCGCCGCCCCGGATACCACAAGGCCCGCCGCAACGTCGCCACCCTCTTCGAGGGCGCCATCGGCCAGTCCGTGGCGGGGGTGTCCATCGCCGACCGGGACCGGCTCGTGTCCATCGAGCTGGGCAGCGGGGGCCGGATTCTGTGGCAGCTCTTCGGCGCGCGGGCCAACGCCTTCCACGTGGCGCCCGACGGCACGGTCGTCGCCGCCTTCCAGCGCCACGACGAGCTCACCGGAACGGCGGCGCCGGAGCCGTACGCCGCGCCGATGCCGGACACGTTCGAGGCGTTCGAGGACCGATGGAAGCCCAGCCGCAACAAGACGCGCCAGGCGGTCCAGTCGGCCGTGTCGCTCTTTGGGGGCGACCTGGCGCGGGAGACGCTGCACCGGGCGGGCGTGACGACCGACGCGCCCGCGGACTGCACGGCGGCGGAGCGGCGGGCCCTCTTCGAGGCGTCGATGGCCCTCCGCGAGGCGCTACAGGACCCGGCCCCCGTACTCTACGGCGCGGGGCAGTTCCCGGACGCGTTCTCGCTCATCCCGCTGCGTCACCGCGAAGACGAGCCTGCGGAACGGTTCGACACGGTGGACGCTGCGGTGGCCGACTTTGTGCGGCGCACGCTGGCCGAGCAGCACTTCCACCGCCTCTACGATCCGCTGGAGGAGGCCCTCGAATCGGCGGCCGAGCACGAACGCCGCAGCGCCGAGCGCATGGTGGAGGAGCTTCAGAGCGAGAGCCGGGCCGGGCGCTACGAGCGATGGGGCCACCTCCTCATGGCCCAGCAGGACCAGGTGCCCGACGGGGCGGAGGAGGTCGAGTTGCCCGACCTGTTCGAGGACGGGGCGCCCGTCACCATTCCGGTCGACCCCGCCAAGTCGCCCGTCGAGAACGCGGAGCACTACTACGACCGGGCCCGGAGCACGCGGCGGTCGCGGGAGGAGGCAGAGGGCCGACTGGACGACACGATCGAGCGGGCCGAACGGGCCGAGGCGCTCCTCCAGGCCCTCCGCGAGATCGACACGCTCGACGGCATCAAGGCCTTCCGGGACGAGCGGGAGGCCGAGCTGCTGCCGTTCGTGGAGCGGGACGACGCGGACGTGGACGACTTCCCGTTCCGCCGGTTCGACCTCGGGGAGGGCTTCGAGGTGTGGGTCGGCAAAAACGCGCGCCAGAACCACGACCTCACGTTCCACGCCAGCCAGCCCTACGACCTGTGGCTGCACGCGCGCGGCGTGCCGGGCGCCCACACCGTGCTCCACCGCCCAAACCGCGACGCCGAGCCCGGCAAGCGCCGCCGCTACGTCGCCGCGGCCATCGCCGCCCACTACAGCAAATCTAAGGGCAGCGACGTAGCCCCCGTCATGATCACCGAGCGCAAGTACGTCACCAGCCCGACCGGCGCGGACCCCGGCGTGGTGCGCGTCGACCGCGAGGACGTGCTCATGGTGGAGCCGGGCCTTCCGGAGTGAGGTGTTGGCGCGTCGGAACGTTGAACGTCAAAACGCCCCAACGTCAAACGTACCACCGCTAAAACCCCGGTGAGATGCGAAAGCCCAACTCCCAGGTCGTGTCGCGGCGCTGGAAGGGACGCGCGTAGTAGGCCTCCAGCAGAAGGCTCCCCAGGATGTTGAAGCGGGCGGACACTCCCGCGCTCACCACCGGAATGGTCGTGTCGGCGCTGTCGGTGTCGAACGTAAAGAGGTCCGGCCCCGCGTCGTTCGTCCAGGTCACGCCGGCGTCGACGAAGGGGGCCAGCGTGGTGGGCAGGTACCGGAACGGGATGAGGCTAAGGCGCTCCGGGCCCAGAAGGGGAATTCGAATCTCGGCCCGCGTCGTGAGGGCCCGCGTGCCGAAGAGGCGGTCGATCTCGGCGCACGGCGACGTGGTGGGGGCGTTGTCGACCCGGGTGCAGCCGCCGTTCTCCCGGATGCCGTTCGCGATGCTCTGCACGCTGTAGCCGCGCACGAAGCCCTGGCCGTAGGGGTAGCCGATGTACTCGTTCCCGATGCCAAACTCGTCGCTGAACGAAGCGCCGTAATTGCCGACATGGAGCGCCTGGAAGGCAACCGTGAACGGCTCGGCGTAGAAATACCGGCGCACGTCGGCCCGGGCCGTGACGAAATTCTGCGAGCCGAGGGTGGGGGACACCTCCAGCCGCCACCGCCCGCCCTGGAGGGGGCCCGTAAGGCCGTTCGTCGTGAAGTCGCGCACGTACGCCGCACTCGCTGTTGCTAGGTATTTCGGGGTGCGGTCCCCGAATTGATTCTGCAACGCTTGCTCCGCGCCGTCGGGGGCAAGGCCCGCCGTGCGCACATTTGTCCCGAATCCGTAGCGCGTACCGCCGAGCGAAAACTCGAACCGTCGGGTGGGGCTCAGCGGGTAGGAGGCGTTGCCACTGGCGGAGGTGATGTAGGCGCGCTGCACCACACTTCCGAGGCCGACGAGCCGTCCGGCGTCGTTCCGAAATGGAACCGTGTTGGCGGAAAAGATGAGCGGCGTGTGGCTCAGGGAGCCGCCCCAGTTGAGTTGGCCGCGCTGGTTCATGTACGACACCCCACCGCCAATGTCGCGGAAGGTGCCCTGGGCCTGCACGGCCACCCCGAGGGTGCGGTGCCCTAGCATGTCGCCAAACCGGAGCCCGATGCCGCCGGCCAGGCCGCCCCCGAACGGGCCGCCGACGGAGACGCCAATGCCGCTGGCCCGGGAAATGGACTCCAGCGACAGCGTCGGGTCGTAAGGGTCGGCGTCGTAGTGGGTGGAGTCGGGCGGAAGGCCGGTGGTGGCGTCGCGGAGGTTCGAGGCGATGAGGCCGTCCCTCGCGGCGGCGGGGGAGGGGAGGAGACCGGCGACGCGCGAGGTGTCGGCGGATTGCGTGCCCGCCTCGTCCGTCGTCGTGTCGGCCGCGGCCGGAACGCGAGCAGCGGAGGCCCCCCCTGCCGTGGAGGCGGCCCTCAGGGGCGTGCCCTGCGCCTCAGGGGCGGGCCGACGCACCCCGGTGTAATTGCCGTCCGCGAAGACCGACAGCATCATGTCGCCGCTCTGGGAGGCGATGGACAGCGCCGGGGACAGCGCCGTAATGCCGCTCACGCCCGTTTTGAGGCGGGTTACGCGGAAGCGGTCGCCGCTCGACAGGTCCATGCGGTACACGTCCTTGAACCCGTCCTGGTCGCTGATGAAGTAGAGGCTCTGTCCGTCCGGGGCGAACTGCGGGTTGTGGTGCAGGGCGTCCCCGAACGGCGCCCGGACCGTCACCTCCCCGCTCGACACGTCCACCAGCCCAAGGTCCATGTTCGAGGACGGACTCAGCGTCTCCAAATTCGTCTCCGCCCGGTCGGTCGCAAAGGCGATCGTCTCCCCGTCGGGCGCCCACGTCGGCTGGAGGTCCGCGTAGCGGTCGTTGGTGAGCTGCCGCACCGACTCCGTCTCCAGGTCCAGCACGTAGAGGTCGCTGATGCCCCCGTCGGTGCCCGCGAAGGCGAGCCGTGCGCCGTCGGGGGACCACGCCGGGTTCTTCATCGACGTGACGCCGTCCACCGAAAAGCTGCGCTCAATTTCCTCGTCCACGACGTTCCAGACCGTGATTTGATTGTCGCCGTCCTCGGAGCTGACGAAGGCGAGGCGCCGCCCGTCGGGCGACCACGTACCGGAGGAGCTGATGAAGCGCAGGGCATTGAAGTGGCCAGTCGTGCCGGCCCGGTCCAGCTCCGCGATGACCTCCCCGGTCTCGGCGTCCGCCACGTACAGGTTGAAGGAAAACAGCTCCCGCTCCGAGATGAACGCGACGTAGCGCCCGTCCGGGCTCAGGGACGGGGCGATGTTGATGCGTCCGCCGTTCGTTTCCGGGGCGAGCACCGTCTGCCCGGCGGAGTCGGGCGGCGTGCGGCCCTTCATGAGCGGCTCGTAGGTCTCGCGGGTGGCCTCGGCCCACTCGTTGGTGAGGGAGTCCGCCGACACGCCGAAGAGCTCCACGTAGGCGGAGTCGAGCCCCACCTGTCCGCCGCGTTTGAAGAGGTCCGTGACGGCCTGATCGCCGTACTTGCCACCGATGTACGCGAGGTACGCCTGGCCGTAGCGGTAGGGGAAGTACTCGCGGGGATTGGCGAGCCCCTCGAACGAGGGCATGTCGTCCCGGCGCACCGCGTCGCGCATCCACATGGCCGTGTGCGAGTCCTGCCGCCCCACCGACAAGTACTCGGCCATCCCTTCGATGAGCCACGTCGGGAGATTGCCAAGCTGAATGCCCAGGCTGTCCGCGTTGAGGCCGAGGTCGAACTGAAAGGAGTGCACCAGCTCGTGGCCCAGCACGTGGTCCGTCTCCCCGTACGACGACGCGAACGGCATGACCACGCGCTCCCGCAGCGGCTCGGTGAGCCCGCCGGTGCCCGGACTGATCGGCCGCGGGGTCACGTTGGTCTGCTGAAAGTCCGCGTCGTTGGCGTAGAAGATAATCGGCTTCTTCTCGTCGAAGCGGTGCAGAAAGACCTCCGTGTGGCGGTCGTACCAGCGCTCGGCCATCCGCGCGGCGTCGCGCACGGCCTGCTCCTCCTCCGGGTAGAAGTGGAAGACGAAGTGCTCCGTCTCCAGTGTCCGAAAGTCGAACTGGTCGTACTGCACCTTATTCTGCCCGAAGTACTGCGCCCGGGCGTCCGGCACGCCGAGGAGCGCAAGGCCTGCGAGGACGAACGCAAACAGGGAGGCAACGGGGGCAACAGATCGCATGTCGGGTAGGGGCCTGCGACAGAGCAATCGCGTGGGATGCCTTCGTCGTCAAGGAAAAACCAACGTGCGCGGCGGGGGCAGTATTATTGTGGGAGCATGGGGGTGTGGGCCGTGGGTGTGCATGGACGGAGCATCGTTACGGCACGGCCAATCTCATGCCTCCGGCGCCGAGGAAAGGGCCTCGTCTCTCCTGTGGGCGGAGTGCAAAGACAATGTCAATCAGTGCTGCACATCCCCCGGAGTTGAGATAGATCAAGGCGGCTCTCGGACAATTCCGATAGCATAGAACCCGAATTGCCTGACGACCTCCCCATTCCTCCCGTGCACCCCCGATATCTGGTCGTGCCGCTTCTCACCGCCGACGTCGGGACGATCTGCGGCGCTGCAGACAGGCCGTTGCCACTCGGGGCGGGACGGAGGGGGGCGTGCTGGCAGACACGTTCCGTGGAAGGCCCGCTTTTCCTTCTGGGGTAAAAAGTTGTTTCGTATCTTTTTATCTAAAATACGACCCCCGATACTTATGCGATCACTCACATACCTCTTCCTGCTCGTCCTCCCGTTGGGCCTGTTGGGCTGTGGCGGGTCGTCCGCCTCCGGCGACGGGGCCGACGGCGGCGCGCCCGCCTCGTACGTCCCCCCCGGCGAGAAGGACGACTACTACCTCTTTTACTCCGGCGGCCACTCCGGCCAGGTCTTCGTGGCCGGCCTGCCGTCCCTTCGCGAGATTCAAGAGATCCCCGTCTTTACCCCCTCCCCCGGCCACGGCTACGGCTTCAGCAAGAAGTCGAAGAAGATGATGGGCGAGTACCGATGGGGCGACGTGCACCACCCCGGCCTCTCGAAGACGGACGGCACGTACGACGGCCGCTGGCTCTTCGTGAACGACAACGCCAACAACCGGGTCGCGCGCATCAGCCTGCGGGACTTTAAGACGAAACAGATCCTCGGCCCCATCCCCAACTCGATGGGGAACCACGGCTCCTCCTTCGTCACGCCGAACACCGAGTACCTGCTCGTCGCCACCCGCTTCTCGGTGCCGCTGCCGAAGGGCACACACGCCCCCGTTGAGACCTACGAGGAGAATTTCAACGGCATCGTCAGTGGCGTGGACATCGACCCGGAGACGGGCGAAATGGAGGTGGGGTGGCAGGTCAAAACGCCCCCGTTCAACTGGGACCTCGGCTCCACCGGCAAGGGCCCGAGTGACGGCTGGGCGTTCTGGACCTCCTACAACACCGAGATGGCGCACGACTCCCTGGAGATCAACGCCAGCCAGCGCGACCGCGACTACGCCGCGTTCGTGAACTGGGAGCGCGCCGAGGAGGTCGTCGAGAACAACGAGGGCCTGAACCGTCGCAACGGGGTGCCGCTCATCGATCCGGCCGAACACGAGGGCGTCATGTACTTCGTGCCGGTCAGCAAGTCCCCCCACGGCATCGACGCCTCGCCGTCGGGCCGCTGGATCGCGGCCTCCGGCAAGCTGCAACCGACCACCACGGTGTTCGACTTCAAGCAGTTCAAGACCGCGATCGAAAACGAGGACTTTCAGGGTGAATTCCGCGGCGTGCCCGTTGTGAACTACGACGCCGTCGTGGAAGGCGAGGTGCCGGTCGGCCAGGGCCCGCTCCACACGCAGTTCGACGGCGAGGGCAACGCCTACACGTCGCTCTTCATCGAGTCGAGCGTGACGAAGTGGAAACTGCCGCCCTGGGACAAAGAGACCAAGGAGGACATGAGCAAGGCCGTGACGGACAAGATCAGTGTTCACTACAACATCGGCCACCTCGTCATCCCGGGCAGTGACACGAAGGAGCCGTACGGGAACTGGCTCGTGGCGATGAACAAGCTCCAGAAGGGCCGCGGGCTTAACGTCGGCCCCGAGAAGCCGGAGACGAGCCAGCTCATCGACATCTCGGGGGAGGAGATGGAGATGATCGAGGAAGACTACACCCGGCCCGAGCCGCACTTTGCGCAGGCCGTGCCGGCGGACGTGATCAACCCCATCGAGGTCTACAAGAAGGAGAACAACGACCACCCCGACGCCCGCTGGGACCCGGAGAACACCGGCGTGGAGCGCACCGGCCCAGACGAGGTCACCGTCCACATGATCGCCAAGCGCAGCCAGTACTACCCGGACAAGGTCGAGGTGCAACAGGGCGACAAGGTCACGTTCCACCTGACGAACATCGAGCAGGTGTCGGACATGATCCACGGCTTCGGCATCGCCCAGTACAACATGAACGGAGTGGTGCCCCCCGGTGACACGCAGACGTTCACCATCACGGCCGACGAGGCAGGGGTGTATCCCTTCTACTGCACCAACTTCTGCTCGGCGCTCCATCAGGAGATGCAGGGGTACCTGGAGGTGAAGCCGCGGTAGGTGAGGGATGCGCGGAAGGGGGAAGGGAGAGGGGGCGTGTCCGCCTCCTCTCTCTTTCGTGCTTCCGCGGTGTTGCCGTCGCGTATTCACGCATCCATGTGCTTGGCCGCAATGTTTGACTTTATTGACCGCATTCCGAAGCTCATTGACCGGCGGGTGCCCGGGCGCGGGCGACTCTTGCTCGTGGTGGGGGCTGCGCTGCTCGGGGCCTCCATCTTTTTGCCGCTTTGGCAGATCCACCTGGTGGCCCCGCAGTATCAGGAGGGGCTCGACCTCTACATTCACAGCTACAAGCTGGAGGCCGGCAACGAGGGGCAGGACCTCAAGGAAATTAACGGCCTGAACCACTACATCGGGATGGCGCCGATCAAGGAGGAGGACTTTGCGGAGATGACGTTTATCCCGTTTCTCCTCGGCGGCTTTTCGCTGCTGGCCCTGCGGGGGGCCTTCTTCGGCACCGTGAAGTCGGTGGTCGACACGCTCGTGCTGTTCGTGTACTTCGGGGCGTTTTCGATGTGGCGGTTCTACCATCAGCTGTACACGTACGCCCACAACCTCGACCCGCGGGCGCCGATGGACATTGAGCCCTTCACGCCCATCCTGATCGGGTGGAAGAAGATTGCCAACTTCACGCAGTACAGCTATCCGCGGGAGGGCTCGGCCCTGCTTCTGGGAGCCGTCGTCTGCTTCGGAACGGCCATCTGGATGGGCGTGCGTTCTGAAACGGACACCGGAGGTGGGGAAACTGAGCCTGAATCCGCGGCAGCCTGAGAAATACTCGTTGAACGTTCAACGTTGAAACGTTCAACATTCCAACGCAAAACGAAATGCGATTTTTCTGGGCACTTACAGTCGGATTGCTCCTCGGCGTCGGTCCGGGGCTCGCCCAACCATCGCTGCAGGCCCGGATCGACGCCGCGGCCCCGGGCGACACACTGATCGTGAACGGCGGCGTGCACGCCGGCCCGTTTTCCATCGACACGCCCCTCGTGCTTTCGGGAACCCACCGGCCTCACCTGCGGGGGAACGATTCCACCCACGTCGTCACCATCAACGCGAGTGGCGTGACGATTCAGGGAATGCGGATTACCGACTCGGGCAAGCGGCTCGGGGAGGATCATGCGGGCATCATGGTGAAGGGCAACCGGGCCACGATTCGCAACAATCATTTGCGAGACGTGCTGCACGGGGTGTACGTGAAAGGAGCGGACCGGGCGGTCGTCGTGGAGAACGTGATCGAGGGACCGCCCACCGTCACGCGGCGGGTGTCCCCCGAGGAGGCCCGGCGCCACGACTGCTCGGTGCCGCCGGGGGGCGGCGACTGTGCCGTCCCCCTTCCGGTCCCGCAGCGGGGCAACGGCATTCACCTGTGGAGCTCGCTCCACAATACGGTGACGCACAACACCGTGCACCACACGCGGGACGGGGTCTATTTCTCACACTCCAACCACACCTACGCGGCCCGCAACACGATTCACGACGTGCGCTACGGCCTGCACTACATGTATTCGGACGACAACACGTTCGAGCACAATCGCTTCTTCGACAACGAGTCCGGGTCGGCGCTCATGTACTCCACGCGGATCGCGGTGCGGCACAACGTCTTCCGGGACAACCGGTCGCAGCGGGGCTACGGGCTGCTCCTGCAGACCGTGAGCAAGAGCCGGTTCGCGCACAACCGCATGATCCAGAACGGCACGGGCGTCTACCTCGAAAACAGCACGCGCAATACGTTTGCGGACAACGTCGTGGCCTCCAACTATCGGGGGATCCGGGTTACCGGAAGCTCGATGGAAAACCGGTTCGGGCGCAACGTTATCCGGGGCAACCTGAACACGGCCACGGTGTCCGGGGCCCGTGCCACGAACGCGTGGCACGTCGACGGGCGCGGCAACTACTGGGGCCCGCGCGGCCTGCTCGACCTGAATGCCGATGGGGTGAGCGAGCTGCCGCACCGGACGGTCGACCTGTTTGGGGAGCGGCGCGAGGACTTCCCGTACGTCGACCTGCTGGCGGGCAGCCCCGGCCTCTCGCTCCTCGCCGACGCCCTGGCGCGCGTGCCGGGCACGGGCATCCCGACGATCACCGACGAGCACCCGCTCGTGGCGCCCCCTTCGCCCCCTGAGGAAGAGGGCGCAACCGGGCTCGGGTCCCTCTTCACGCTTGGCATTGTCTTGTTGACCGTCGGCGCGGTTGCGCTGCGGAGGCGAGTGGTATGAGTGAGGTAGCAGATCTCTACAAGTCGTTCGGGGACGCGGCGGTCCTGCAGGGCGCGTCGTTCTCGGCGGCCCCGGGCACCGCGACGGTGCTGGTGGGCCCCAACGGATCGGGCAAAACGACGACCCTGCACGTGCTCGCGGGGCTCGTGACGCC